>JGI20214J51650_10000012_pt1 | contig 154492 bp, 132 predicted proteins | sample WetSurMetagenome_FD_51650 | JGI IMG/M metagenome (IMG submission 51650)
GATTTCATCCAGACGCAGGGCATTTACGATATGGAGCTTTTCAGGGCGCAAATGGAAAAGGCAAGAAACCTCGGCGTTCATGAAAAGACCGCCATATTGGCCGGCATTATTGTGCCGAGGAGCGCGGCGATGCTCAAGTATATGGACAGCTCGGTATCCGGGGTAATTGTGCCGCAGCCTCTGATCGACAGGATGAACAAGGCCAAAGCCGCTGCGGGTGACGATAAAAAGATGATGAAGCAGCTGCAGGAGGAAGAGGGCCTCAGGATCACGGTAGAGCTGATTCATCAGGCGCTGGAGATCCCGGGGGTAAAGGGCGTGCATATCCAGGCAATCGAATGGGAGACCGCAATAGAAAAGATTGTCAGGGATGCGGGATTGTATCCGAGGCCTTCGTTCCCGCCGGAGTAGGGAACGAAGGTTTTTTTCGAGCGAAACATTCCCTCGAAAAGAGGCAGTCTGTCCATAATAAACGGTGAGTTATTTGTCATCTCGACCGCAGGGAGAGATCTCGTCATAAGTTATCCTGTTGCTTTCTCCCTGCGCCGAATCTTCGATATGGCTACTCATGACGGCTATTTCAGTTTTCCAACGACAATCCCGGGTTGAATTGCCGACATGAACGGCCATCTCTCGTCTCGCCATGGTTCGACAAGCTCACCATCCGGCAGGTTATCACATATACTTGATCGACAGGCAAACGCGTGATATTACTTTCTCAACGTGAATACGGTATCCTGCGCGCATGCGCGTGGGTATCTACTGACAAAATCAGTTTTTTCTTCTTTGTATTATGCTTTTCTTTTTTTGAAGCTATCTCTGGTTTCGATATATAATAAATTTGCTCTTAAATTTATTGGGATCACCATGTATTGATATGGAGGATATTGATGCCGAAGATTATTGATGGTAAAAAGATTAGCGCGGCTATCAGGGAGGAGCTGAAAAGGGAAGTTGTAAAGCTGAAGGAGAAAAATATAACGCCGGGTCTGGCAGTAGTTATTGTTGGAGACGATCCCGCATCCAGGGTTTATGTGAATATGAAAAAAAAGGCCTGCGCGGCGCTGGATATTTATTCCGTAGAACACACGCTTGATAAAGACATCTGCCAGCAGACGCTGATTGACCTGATCGTCAGTCTCAACGCTGATCCCAAGATAAACGGCATACTCGTACAGTTGCCTCTTCCGAAACAGATCGACACCAGCCTGGTTCTCGAAGCCATATCGCCTGATAAAGACATTGACGGTTTTCATCCATATAATATCGGTAGGCTGGTTGCCGGAGCTCCTGTCTTTGCTCCCTGCACACCTTATGGCATAATAAAACTGCTCGAATATTCTAACGTCGATCTCACGGGCAAGGAAGCCGTTGTGGTCGGGAGGAGTAATATAGTTGGCAAACCTGTGGCAATGCTTCTGATGCAAAAGAACGCCACGGTTACAGTATGCCATTCAAAGACCAAAGACCTTCCGGCTGTCTGCCGCAGGGCAGATGTGTTGATCGCAGCCATCGGCATCCCGAAGATGATTACCGCAGATTACGTAAAAGAAGGCGCGGTGGTGATAGATGTCGGCGTTAACCGTTTAGATGACGGAAGCCTGTGTGGTGATGTGGATTATGAAGCCATGAAGGACAAGGCTTCGATGATAACCCCTGTGCCCGGCGGAGTTGGGCCGATGACCATTACCATGCTGATGTATAACACGATAATGTCGGCTAAAATGGCTAATGGGATAACCGCATGTTAAAACAGCATGATATCCGTTACGCGCATCCATATTTCGTCCCGCCAAAACTGCGCATTTCATCTGGGCGATGCGAGAGTTCTGTGACCGTATGACATTATTTATTAAAATAGGATATGGTATCCTGCGTCGGGACTTCGATATGGAAGCGCGTAACAACAGCTTTATTGTTTCATAATAACAATTCCGGTACAAAGGAAGGGTTGTGGTGAGGTCGGTCGCTAACAAGATAATATATTTCGACACGGTTCCTGTCATGCCCAGTGTTGATGAGATAATGACGCGGCTAGGCTACAATAAAAAGCTGACTTCATTGAGCGTAGAGAACAAGCTTTTTCTCGATTCGTCTATACAACTCGGATTGGCTTTATGCCGTAATCAGGGTGCGGCAGGTCGCTTTAAGATGAGCGAATACAGCCGCGATATGGTCACGTTTGGAGATAATGAGTCTTTTGAGAGCAGCCAGCTTGCTAAACTTTTGTCAAACAGCGATGAGATTCTCTTGATGGCAGGCACGGCAGGATATGAGATTATGGAAAGAATCCATTCAGAAATGGAGGGCGGTAACGCTGCCCTTGCCGTTGTGCTTGATGCTGTGGGATCGCAGTCGGCTGATATAATACTGGACTGGATGATGGAATTTTATAACAAGATATTACGCCGTGAAGGCAAGAAATTGACCATGCGCAGGTATAGTCCGGGATACGGTGATCTGCCCCTGAACAATCAGGCAATTATTTTCAGGCTGCTTGGGCTGGAAAGGCTTAAACTAAAATTAACCGAATCAATGATGCTGGTACCTGAAAAATCCGTGCTGGCCATTGCGGGTATTGAAAGGATAGGACCAAATTGAAAAAAGAAAATTTCAGAAGGTTACTCAATAAGCGGTTGCTTGTCCTTGACGGCGCCTCAGGCACTGAACTGCAGAAACGCGGTTTGCCTGTCGGCGTATCTCCTGAAAAATGGGTATTGGATAATCCATTGGCCCTGATAGATCTTCAGAAAAAATACTTCAAGTCCGGTTCAGATGTTGTGTTATCCTTCACCTTCGGTGGTAACAGGGTAAAGCTGCAGGAATACGGAATGGGAGACCGAGTGCGCGAAGTCAACCGCGAGCTTGTGAGTATTTCGCGTCAGGCTGCGGGCAGGCGCAGCCTTGTTGCCGGCGACATATCGTCAACCGGGAATTTCATACAGCCTTTCGGAGGCACACCTTTCGAGACAGCCGTGGATATTTACAAAGAGCAGGTCGCGGGCCTTCTTGAAGGCGGCGTTGATTTCTTCTTTATCGAGACGATGATAGATATTCAGGAGGCGCGCGCAGCCCTTCTTGCGATAAGGGAAAGCTGCGATCTCCCTGTTTGCGTAAGCATGACCTTTAATGAAGATGCGCGCACCCTGACAGGCACAGACCCTGTAAGCGCCCTGATTACTCTTCAGAGCCTTGGCGCCGATGCTGTAGGCTGCAACTGTTCGACCGGGCCCCTTCATATGCTGGAATTCTTAAAGGCCATGAAACCTTATGCCAGGGTCCCGCTTTTCGCAAAACCGAATGCGGGCCTTCCAAAACTGATAGACGGAAAAACTGTTTTTGATATGAACGCCCCGGAATTCGGGCAATATGTTCCGCTGCTTGCAGAAGCAGGCGCGTCGATGATCGGGGGATGCTGCGGAACTGATCCGTCTTTTGTTCATGAAATCAGTAAAAGCGTAAAAGGCATAAAACCAAAGCCCATTGGCAATAGCGGGTTCTCAGCCGTAAGCTCTGCCAGGAAAACCGTTCACATAGGCCCGGACTATCCGGTCACTATAATAGGCGAGCGTATAAATCCGACTGGGAAGAAGATCCTTCAGGCTGAACTACGTGAAGGGAAAACCACTGAGGTTCGCAAATTTGCAATGGAGCAGATAGAAAAGGGCGCGTCCATTCTTGACATCAATGTGGGAATGCCCGGGATCAATGAATCAGATAAAATGAATGAGCTCGTTCAGCTATTATCCACGACAGTCGAAGCGCCTCTTTGCCTTGATTCATCCACCCCGGAAGTTATAGAAAAGGCATTGCGTATTTATCCCGGACGGGCTCTTATAAATTCCATTTCAGCGGAGAAGGTTAAAGTCGGTAAATTGCTGCCGATAGCTGCAAAATACGGAGCCATGTTTATACTGCTTCCGCTCGGAGACTCCGGGATACCCGCGACATCGGCAGAACGCAAAATCCTGGTCAAGGATGTCTATAAGCATGCGCGGGCTTACGGTTATACCAAACGGGATATTATCGTTGACGGACTGGTAATGACGGTTTCTTCAGATCAGCAGGCTGCCATGGAAACACTCGACCTTATACGCTGGTGTAGCCATGAATTCAAGGTGAACACTGTCATTGGTTTATCCAATGTCTCGTTCGGATTACCGGAGAGGACATGGGTAAACAATACCTTTCTTGCCATGGCAATCGCAAACGGCCTTACTGCGGCTATTGCCAATCCTTCGAGCGAAGGTCTTATACCGGTCAAACTGTCTGCGGATGTATTGACGGCAAGGGATAGAAACAGCCGCACATTTATATCATACTGCACGGCAAGGACCAGGCCAGACTCGCCTGCAGTGCGCATTTCTGAACGGACTGTTTCTGAACAGATCTTTGCGGCAGTGGTCGACGGCAACCGCGAGATCATCGGCGATTTACTGAATAAGGCGCTGGCCGAAGGGCATCAGGCGAATATCATGATGAATGAGCAGCTTATCCCCGCGATAACCAGGGTCGGGGAATTGTTCGAAAAGAAGGAATATTTCCTGCCTCAGCTTATCCAGAGCGCCGAAGCAATGAAAACAGCCTTTGAATATCTTGAACCACATCTTCAGGCCGCGTCTGCCGATTCTCCAAAAAAAGCAGCTGTAGTCCTGGCTACTGTCAAAGGCGATATTCATGATATAGGCAAAAATATTGTGGCCCTCATGCTCCGGAATTACGGTTTTATTGTCCATGATCTCGGCAAAGACGTGGATGCGCAAGCGATTATCGACAAAGCCCGTGAGACAGACGCTGCCATCATAGGATTGTCCGCCCTGATGACTACTACCATGGTTCAGATGAAGACCGTGGTTGAGCTCGCAAAGGAAGAGGGGCTGGCATGTAAGATCCTTATTGGAGGCGCGGTTGTCAACCAGTCTTACGCTGATGAGATCGGGGCTGACGGATATGCCGGCGATGCGCATGTCGCAGTCAAGCTCGCGCAGCATATGACTTCAGCATAAAATCAAAAAAAATACCTTTCGGTCCTCCGTCACGAGCATCCATCTCTCGTCCCGCCAAATTACGCGGAAATGCCTATAATTGCCGTTACAACAAGTAACGCGTCTATTTATTAAGTTACTTATTGTAGCGGATAGATCTTGTGTTTTGATCTTGACAGCCCTATAAGGCTTTGATCTGACAGGGATATTTAATTCTCTTGTCTTTGGCGCTATACTTGCTTATTTTGAACTATATATATTGCACATATATACAATATCGTAATATATATTTTTAAAAATAGTTAAGCTTAATTTTGCGGGCAATATCAATAAAACCTGGCGGAGGGCATGGTGAAAATCGCAGTGTCCGGCAAAGGCGGGGTCGGCAAGACAACTTTAACCAGTCTTCTGGCTTATACTTTTGCTGCCATGGGCAAGAAGGTCATTGCGGTTGACGCTGACCCGGACGCAAACCTCGGGCTCTCTCTTGGCCTGAGCTTGTCGGAAGTCAGAGAGATTATCCCCCTTTCCGAAATGAAGGACCTGATTGCCGAAAGGACCGGGGCAACACCTGGAGCCGTCGGCGCCATCTTCAAGATGAATCCCAAGGTCGATGATCTGCCCGACAAATACAGCAGGGCCATTTCGGACAATATCAAACTGTTCGTGCTGGGCGGTCTCAAGACAGGCGGAGCAGGCTGTTTCTGCGCTGAAAACGTTCTCCTCAAGACCATGCTGAAACACCTGATGGTTAACCGCGAAGAGGTGGTTCTTGTTGATATGGAGGCAGGCATCGAACACCTGAGCCGTGGCACAACAGCTGCAATGGACGCTCTGATCATTGTGGTCAATCCCGGCAGGAAGAGTATCCAGACCGGCATGACAGTTGAAAGGCTGGCCAGGGAACTCGGAATCAAGAACATCTTCATTGTAGCAAACCGCGTCAGGTCCGAAGAAGAGGCTCATCAAATCGGACAGGAACTGAAAGGCCTGAAGTTCATAGGCTTCATATCTTTTGATGAGGATATTATTGAACAGGACAGGAGCGGCAAGTATCATTTCAGTCCTGAAAGCAGAGTTGCGCAGGAAGCAGGAAGGATTATCGGGAATCTATCGAGGACGATAGTTAAATAAACGGAGGATATTGATGGCGAATATTATTGACGGAAAGAAGATCAGCGCGACCATCATGGAAGAGCTGAAAAATGAAGTCTCTGATCTCAAAAATAAGAATATCACCCCTGGTCTGGCGGTTGTTCTTGTGGGGGACAATCCCGCATCAAGGGTTTATGTGAATATGAAGAAAAAGGCCTGCGCTGCTCTGGATATCTATTCCGAAGAACATAAGCTTGAGAGTGACATCAGCCAGCAGACCCTTCTGGATCTGATCGGTAAACTCAACGCTGATCCTAAGATAAACGGCATACTGGTGCAGCTACCCCTGCCGAAGCAGATCGACACTAACTTGGTGCTTGAAACCATATCGGCTGATAAAGATGTCGATGGTTTCCATCCGTATAACGTCGGCAAGCTGGTTACCGGCGGCTCTACCTTTGTTCCCTGTACGCCTTACGGCGTAATCAAGCTGCTCGAATATTCGAATATCGAGCTCACGGGCAAGGAAGCGGTTGTGGTAGGGAGGAGCAATATCGTGGGCAAACCTATTGCCATGCTTCTGCTGCAGAAGAACGCCACTGTCACAGTGTGCCATTCGAAGACCAAAGACCTCCCGGCTGTCTGCCGCAGGGCTGATGTATTGATTGCCGCCATTGGCATCCCGAAGATGATTACTGCCGATTATATAAAAGACGGCGCGGTTGTAATAGATGTGGGCGTCAACCGGCTTGATGACGGAACCCTGTGCGGTGATGTGGATTATGAAGGCATGAAGGACAAGGCCTCGATGATTACTCCTGTTCCGGGTGGTGTCGGGCCGATGACTATCACTATGCTGATGTATAACACGGTTGTATCGGCAAAACTTGCCAACAGCATTAAATAGGGCAAGCGATATTTACTGTATTATTTTAGAGTTTATTAATTTATCTTTGGGGAGGCGTGTCGATTATGCTCATTATAGGTGAAAAGCTGAGTATCATTGCAAAACGTGTCAGGGAAGCGATGATGAATAAGGACAAGGGGCCTATCCAGGAGATTGCGATCGCCCAGGCAAATGCAGGGGCAGGTGTGATAGACGCCAATATCGGCCCTGCTGAAGACGGAGGCGAGGAATTGATGCAGTGGATGGTAACCACGATCCAGGATGTTGTTCAGTTACCGGTATGTCTGGACACGACAAACTTCAACGCGATAGAAGCAGGCCTGCAGGTTCACAACAATGATTGGGGCAGGCCTATGATAAATTCGACCTCCAATGACCCAGAGCGTTTCCCGATACTTGAGCTTGGCGTTAAATACAATGCCCAGGTCATAGGTCTTACCGTTGGCAAGGGCGGACTTCCTGCAGACGCTGAAGAAAGATGCGCCATAGCGGCTGAGATAATGGGGCGCGCAATGGAATATGGGCTGCCGCTTGAAGATCTCTACCTCGACCCGTTAGTGCTTCAGATTGCGACCTCCCAGGACCATGCCAGGCATGTGATAGAGGCAGTCTCGATGTTCCAGTCCATGAATGAGCCGCCCATGAAGACAATCGTCGGCTTGAGCAATGTTTCCAATGGATGTCCCAAGCATCTGCGCCCGATTCTCAATAAGCATTTCTTCGTTCTTCTGGAGAACGCAGGTCTCACCTGCGCCATAGCGGACGCAAAAGAGATGGCTGAAGTTGGTCATGACAGGCAGATGATCCTTGATGTCCTGGCCGGCAAAGAGATAGAAGACAAGGCAAAGATGACCGAGATAAAGAAGACGCTCGATGTGATAATGGGCAGGACTCTCTATGCCCACTCATATCTTGAAATGTAAATTCTATAAGCCTGATTTATTTGAGGAGGAAATATGTCATATGTAGCGCCTAAAGAAACGTATAGTGGAACCGTCTATCCCGTAACGATCGGGACAGGTGGCAAGTCCGTTACCATTGGCGGTGAAAACGCCCTGCAGTTTCATTCTTTTGAGGGAACAATGCCTAACAGGCCCCTCGTTGCATATGAAATACAGGATGTGCCGCCGGAAGACTGGCCGGAAAATGTTAAGAAGGTTTTTGACGGGGTTTCCGACTGTCCTGTTAAGTGGGCCAAATATTGCCAGGACGAACTCAAGGCGAGGGCTATTGCGTTGAGGCTTATAGGAACCCATCCTGACCGCGAGGACAGGTCGGCCGAAGACGCCGCCAAAACAGTAAGAGATGTGCTGGCTGCGATAGACGTGCCCTTGATAATCATGGGCAGCAACCATGCAGAGAAAGACGCAAGTGTGCTTGTCGCTGCTGCCGAGGCTGCAAAAGACAGAAACTGTCTTATTGGAAAAGCACAGGAGGCAAACTACAAGACTATTGTGGCAGCCGCAATGGCCAATGACCACAAGTTGATTGCGCTTTCTGAACTGGACATCAACCTGTCGAAACAGCTCAATATCCTTATTACGCAGATGGGCTTTGATAAAGAGAGGATTATCACCGATCCGATGAGCTCTGCCCTGGGCTATGGCCTCGAATATTCCTATTCAGTGACGGAAAGAATCAGGCTTGCGGCCCTGACACAGAACGACCAGATAATGCAGCAGCCGATACTTTGCGATATAGGTATGTATGTCTGGAAGGTTAAAGAGACGCACGCCGCTGAATCAGACCAGCCGCAGTGGGGCCCGGCTGAGGAGAGAGGCATTCTCTGGGAGGCCGAATCTGCCACAGCTATGCTCATGGCCGGAGCTGAGATGCTCATCATGCGCCATCCGAAGGCAGTGGCTGCTGTCGAAGCCCTGATTGACGAGCTTGTTTAGGATGGCTGTTAACCAGCAAATAAGATAACCGGAGGTTTTTAAATATGGCTTTATCAGGCGTCGAAATATTCAAACTCTTACCGAAGACAAACTGCAAAAAGTGCGGTCAGGCCACATGTCTGGCATTTGCCATGAAGCTTGCGCAGCGCCAGGCCACCCTGGATTTATGCCCCGACGTTTCCGAGGCATCGAAGCAGATTCTTGGTGACGCATCCGCGCCGCCCATTCGCCCGATAACATTCGGATCGGGCGACAAAGCTGTCAAGATGGGCGAGGAAACCGTGCTCTTCAGGCATGAAAAGAAGTTCGTGAATCCGTGCGCCTTTGCCGTTGAAGTAAAGGACACCCTTTCTGAAGCGGACATTGCTTCTTTCTGCGATCAGGTCCTGAATTCCGAGATGGACAGGGTCGGACAGAAACTCAGAATCGACTCCATTGCAATAACCAACGTATCCGGCGACGCAGGCAAGCTTGAAGCGGCAGCAAAAACAGTCGCTGAAAAGGCCCCTGGGGTGCCTGTAATTATCAGCACGACCAATCCGCAGGCAGCCGAGGCTGCCGTGAAAGTTTTCGTGGGAAACAAGCCTGTTATTTATGGCGCAAACGCCGGCAATCTGGACACCATGGCTGCTGTTGCCAAGGCGAATAGCGCCATACTTGGCATTGTCGCGTCAGGACTTGAAGAACTCTCTGCACTGACCGAAAAAGCGAAAGCGCAGGGAGTTGAAGATATCGTAATGGACTCAGGAGCGCGCAAGGCAAAGGAAATCCTCGAACATAATACACTGATCAGAAGGGCTGCTCTCAAGAAGAGTTTCAAGCCTCTGGGCTATCCCACAATCAATTTCGTCCAGCGGGAATGCGGTATGATGGAGGCCCTTGTTGCAGGTATCTCCGTAGCCAAATATGCGTCAATAGTTGTGTTGAGCAGTATCGAAAAGTGGAAGAACCTTGCGCTGTTCACATTGCGCCAGAATATTTTTACTGATCCGCAGGTGCCGATGCAGGTCGAGCAGAAGATCTACAATATCGGTGAGCCGAAGCCCGATTCTCCTGTCCTTATCACAACCAATTTTTCTCTCACCTATTTTATCGTGTCTGGTGAGATAGAGAGCAGCAGGGTCCCCTGCAGGCTTGCTGTAATAGACGCTGAGGGACTGTCTGTTCTTACCGCGTGGGCTGCCGGTAAATTTTCCGCAGGAAAGATCGCGCAGTTTATCACTGAGAGTGGGATAGATAAGGACATTTCGAAAAAGGAACTGGTAATTCCGGGGTATGTTGCGATCCTCAGCGGCGCAATTGAAGACAAACTTCCGGACTGGAAGATCACGGTTGGTCCGCGTGAAGCAAATGCGCTGCCGACCTTTCTGAAATCGAGGGCGCAGTAAAACATAAATTTTTTTCAACCTCCTTTGAATATTCCCATGTCGGGCCTTCGTAACCAACATGAATAAGGAGGGAACATTAAAGATTATTCAGGATACGACTATTGAATAGCGTATTAACGACCAGAAGGTGGAGGGCAGATGTCAAAGTTAATTGCAACAGCGGTAATTAAGGGGGCTCAGACTCTTGTATCTCAGGCAGATGAGCTGCTTCAGGAGACTATCGCGGAAAAAGGCAGAGACTATGTCTTTGAATTCCCCGGCACCGGGTATCCTCTCCCAATGATCTATGCCATTACTGGTTTTGCGGTGAAAACCCTTGCGGACATGCAGGTGGGTCTCGGGTTTGCTAAAGAAATGCTCCATGAGGTCCCGGATGAACATGTCTGGAAGCCATACCTGGGTGAAGCTCTCGACTCGGGAATGGGCACACTCTTTGCGGAAGAGATCATTTTGGCCCTCAGGTACATCAACGGTCTTGAGCCCTGCACTGACCCTGAAACAGGTTATGTCTATAACGGTTTTATATCAGATACCATACAGAGGAATCTCGGCATTCAGCTCGTTGACGGCACAATGCCCGGCTTTGCGGTCATCCTCGGCGCGGCCCCGACTGACGATATAGCGGTCTCGATCTGCAGGGAACTGCAGGGCAAAAATATACTGACCTTCCTTGCAGGACAGTCGAACGGCGACAATATGACAAAGCAGCTTCTCAGGAAAGGCATAGAACTCGGTTGGGACACGAGGATTGTGCCTCTCGGCCCGGACACTATACATGCTCTTTACGCAGCGGACTGGGCCATCAGGGCCTCCCTTATATTCGGCGGCAAGAAACCGGGTGATTTCAAGGGACATCTCAATTACCAGAAGGACAGAGTCTTCGCATTCGCCATGGCTCTCGGCCCGATGGACGATATCAAATGGGCCACCGGCGCGGGCGCGATCAATATGGGATTCCCTGCCATGTGCGACACAGATGTGCCTGTTATCCATCCAACCGGCGTCTGCACATATGAGGAAGTGGACAAGGAATTCGATCATTCCAAAATCGTGCAGCGCTCCATTGAAATGCGCGGGCTGAAGATCACGGTCCAAAAGCCTCCCATACCGGTTGAGTACGGACCGGCCTTCGAGGGCGAGCGCATCAGAAAAGAAGACACCTTCCTTGAGTTTGGAGGCCAGAGGACACCTGCCTTCGAACTGGTGCGCATGCGGGACATGGACGATATCGGGGACGGCAAGATCATCATTGTCGGAGACAACTGGCAAGACCGCTATGAGAAGGGCGGCAGGCTGCCTCTCGGTATACTCATAGAAGTCGCGGGCAGAAAGATGCAGAAGGATTTCGAATCGGTCATCGAAAGAAAGGTCCATTCGGACATAAATGAAGCGCAGGGCATCTGGCACATGGGGCAGAGAGACATCAACTGGCTGAGGATAAGCCATGCCGCGAAGAGCGCCGGGTTTACCCTTGAGCATATGGGCGTCATAAGCGCATCCATGGCGCACCACCGCTTCCAGTCCATTGTCGACAAGGTCCAGGTGACGCTTTATATCGATGAGAAGGATGTGCTCGAAAAACGTGACGAAGCGCGCGTAATCTACAGGGAACGCGATCTGAGAATCGGCAGTATGACCGACGAATCTGTAGACATATTCTATTCATGTCTGCTCTGCCAGTCGTTCGCGCCCACGCATGTCTGCGTCATCACCCCTGAGAGGCTCGGCCTTTGCGGCGCATATAACTGGCTTGACGGCAAGGCCGCCTTTGAGATAGATCCGACGGGAGGCAACCAGCCGATACAGAAGGGGGCATGCTTTGACCCGAAGATGGGGCGTTACGAGGGCACGGACGCATATCTGAAAAAGGCTACAGGCGGCAAGATCGAGTCGCTCAACCTGTACACCATCATGGATAATCCGATGACTTCGTGCGGCTGTTTCGAATGCATCATCGCCATAATTCCGGAGGCCAACGGTGTAATGATCGTTAACCGGGGACATGAAGGAATGACTCCCATGGGCATGAAATTTTCGACCCTGGCCACAACTGTGGGAGGAGGCGCGCAGACCCCGGGATTCATGGGTGTCGGCATTAATTTTATCTCCAGCAAGAAATTCCTCCTCGGAGACGGCGGCATCAGGAGGGTAGTATGGATGCCCAAGTCGCTAAAGGAAAGGATTTCAGAAGATTTCCTGAAGAGGTGCGCCGATGAGGGTGTGCCCAATCTTCTCGATATGATTGCGGATGAGACCATCTGCGAGGAATCTGAAAAGCTTCTTGAACATCTTACGGCTGTCGGGCACCCGGCGCTCGAAATGCCTTCAATCTTATAAGTCTATCGAGAAAAAAGGGACGGTGAAAAAAATGGAAAAGAAAACACATAGCGCCAATCCAGCCGCAGAAAAGCTGATCGAGCTCAGTGAGGAGCTGCATATAGAGACCTGTTTCGACAGGGCGTTGAAGGTGAAACCCTGCCCGATAGGCGAAATCGGGGCATGCTGTAAACACTGCAATATGGGACCGTGCAGGCTGATAGGTAAAAACGCCGAGGAAGAAGCGCAGGGAATATGCGGAGCCCACATCGGCACGGTTGCCGCCCGAAACTTTGTGCGCTCGATCGCTGCCGGCACATCAGCGCATTCAGATCATGCGCGGGGTATGGCTTATACACTCCTTGCGGTTGCCAATGGAGAGGTCCATGATTTCCAGATTAAGGATGTAAAGAAACTGTATCGTGTAGCCGGATATCTTGACATTGAATTCGAGGGCAGGACGGTCAATGATGTTGCCAGGGATGTTGCAACAAAGTTGATAGAAGATTTTGGAAGGCAGATGGGAGGCGAGCTTTACCTTACCAGGAGGGCGCCGGCAAAGACGCTTGAGCGGTGGAGAAAATGGGGCATAGTCCCAAGAAGCATCGACCGCGAGGTTGTCGAATCCATGCATCGCACCAATATTGGAGTTGACCACGATCCGGACCACCTGTTGCTTCAGGGTCTGCGCACTGCCCTTGCGGACGGATGGGGCGGCTGCATGATATCCACTGACATCTCGGATATTCTTTTCGGGACTCCGACCCCTGTCAAGGCAGAGGCAAGCTTTGGCATCTTCAAAGAAGACGAAGTCAACCTTGTTGTCCATGGGCATGAACCGCTTATGGCTGAAATAATGGTTGATGTAGTCAATGAGCCGGAGATGATTGCCTATGCGCAGACAAAAGGCGCCAAGGGGATAAACCTTGGCGGCATGTGCTGCACTGCAAACGAGGTGCTCATGAGGCACGGCATACCCACTGCCGGCGGTTTCACAAACCAGGAACTCGGAATAATGACCGGACTGATCGAGGTAATGACTGTCGATGTGCAGTGCATAATGCCTGCCATTGCTGAAGTTGCAAAGAAGTTCCATACAAAGGTGATAACCACAAGCGCCAAGGCCAAAATGCCCGGCGCCGAACATATCGAGTTCGATGAACATAGGGCCAGGGAAGTCGCCCGTCAGATAGTGAAACTTGCTATAGACAATTTCCCGAACAGAAAGCCCAAAGGAGCTCATATCTCAGATAAAGCTCCAATGATCGGAGGGTTCTCGCACGAATATATCGAGTATATGCTGGGCGGAAGGTGGCGGGCTTCTTTCAGGCCGCTTAACGACGCAATAATGTCAGGCAGGATTCGCGGCGTTGTCGGTCTTGCCGGTTGCGACAACCCCAGGGTACAGTCGACCGGGCTTCATAAATATATTGCAACAGAGTTGATCAGGAACGATGTGCTGATTGTTTCCACGGGCTGCGGTTCTGCGGCCTGCGGGGCTGCAGGATATCTCACTCCGGAGAATGCCCTTGAAAACGCCGGCCCCGGGTTGCGTGAAGTTTGCGAAGCTACAGGAATGCCGCCCATACTGCATCTGGGCTCCTGCGTAGACAACTCAAGGATTCTTACGATCGCAAGCGCGATGGCGGCAGAAGGCGGCCTTTCCGATGAAATAGGCGGAATGCCTGCTGTTGGTATTGCCCCGGAATGGATGTCCGAAAAGGCCATTGCTATCGGCTGTTATTTTGCCGCATCAGGAGTGCCTGTAATCTTCGGAGGCAGATCACCTGTTGGCGCGTCCAGGGAAGTAACCCATATAATGACCGAAGTATGGATGGAAAGATTCAAGGGCGCATTCCATTTCGAGCCCGAAGCAGAAAAGATGCTTGCGCTTGCGCTTGATTATATTGACAAGGCGCGAGCTGGCCTCAAGCTCAAGAAGTACGAGCGTGGAAACTTCGGCGCAGAAAAGACGCTCCTGGATATGGCTGACAGGCGCAAGATTGAAGCAGGAGGCAAGCCGCATATAGGATTGTAAAAGTCCACCTATCGGATAAGAGCTGTCTATTCCACTTGTGTCCGATTTCCACCTTACAATGCCCGTCCTGAGCAATCAGCCGCTTGACATTTATCATATAAATGTATTTAGATATATTTATATGATAAATTTAACCGACATATTCGGGCTGTTGTCAGACCCTTCCAGGCTGCGGATACTCATGCTGCTGGACAATAGGGAGCTTTGTGTATGCCAGATCATGGGCGTTCTCGACATGTCGCAGCCTTTAGTTTCACGCAATCTATCACTGCTCTTCAGGTCCGGGCTTCTTGACGACAGGCGCGAAGGCAAGATGGTCTTTTATCGACTCAAGAGAAAACTGCCTGAGACTCCGGCAACCCTGATGAAAGTTCTGAGGAACGAACTGAGCGATAATGAAACGCATTTGAGCGATCTTCAGTCCCTCGGCGACTGCACTGAATTTCAGAAAAAGACGGGCAAATGCAATATGCAAACATTCCTTGAGTATATGAAGCAAAAGAAAAGGAGTAGAAAAAGATGAAACTTTCGGAATTCAAATCACATAGAAGGAAATTGCAGTTATACACCTGGCTGGGGTTGCCTCTTGTTGCCGTTGCAGGCTGGTTCTATCCACTGTTGGGCTTTCTGCTGATAGGCTGCATGCTCGGGGCAGTCGGCATAGCTGTCTACAAAGGTCGCATGTGGTGCGACTGGATGTGCCCGCGGGGGAGTTTTTACGATCTTTTTCTTGATCGCATCAGCAGGAAAAGGAAGATACCGACAATATTCAGGTCGCAGCGCCTGAGGATAGCGGTCATAATCATGCTTTTCGCTGTTTTGGGCATACAGTTATATTTTGCCTGGCCTGATCCCGTTGGCATGGGCCTTGCGTTTGTGATAGTGCTTACCATAACCACGACAATCGGCGTTGTGCTTGGGATATTCATACATCCCCGCATATGGTGCCATATCTGTCCAATGGGAACGATTGCTGGTTATATGTCAAAGGACAAATATCCGCTTATGATAGAAAACACCTGCACATCGTGCGGACTGTGTGAGAAGAATTGCCCGATGCAAATTGCTCCATATACAGACAAAGATAACGATAAATTCGGAGACACAGACTGCATCAAGTGCGGAAATTGTATTGCGGCATGTCCTGTTAAGGCATTGTCATTTGAAGAGAAAAAAGACAAACCAGCCTGCGCACGAAAATCAGGAACTGATGATGTCCCTCTAATGCCGTGCTGAGTATTTAAAGGCGAAACAACGCATGGGGATTTGATAACGACAATGAGTTTGTTGCCGGAGTAGCGCATATTTACTGCTCCCGCATTTCTGAGTAGTATAGCAGTGTTTGTATGCCCTTGGTCGATGTAGTTGGATGCCGCATAGAATGCAAACGCAACGTTAATACCATTGCCGTACATACCTGGCAGCATATCGATATTTACAGCATATACTCATAATATGTCAATATCTTTGAAATAATATGGTCGCTTGACAATAAAAAGAGGCAGCGCTATAATGAGCATATGATCAAAATTTATGGAGGTGCAGTAATGAAGATTTGTTTTCCCGTATTGAAGAATCAGGGGATGGATAGCCTGGTATATAACCATTTCGGATCAGCTCCCATATTTGTAGTAGTAGACGCTGAAACAGAAAGTGTTACGGCTGTGGGCAATGCTGACCAGGGCCATGTACATGGCGCCTGCAATCCGATTATGGCGCTTAACAATCAGCACGTCGACGCCATTGTAGTCGGCGGTATCGGAGCCGGCGCGTTGGGCAAGCTTAACAATATGGACATAAAGGTCTATAGGGCTCAGGGACAGACAATCAGGGAAAACGTTAAGCTCCTGAGTATAGGCGACTTGCCGCAATTCAGCAGTCAGGGTTCATGCTCCGGACATTCCGGAGGCTGTTGCCATTAAAGGCGCGGATTCCCGGAAACTGTAAGAACTACAAATAATGCTCCGTGTGCCATTCGCGCGCGGAGCATTATTTGTATTGGCTTGAAACGCCGTTCTGCTTGCAGCCGATGTTCTAATGACAAATCCCGGCTAAAAATGAATTGTCGGCCAGTCAAAATGCGACACCCTGTCTACGGCATAGTTGGACGGAAGCACGCCGGTAGGACAAATGGCAAAGCATTCACCGCAGTCGTGACATTCTTTTGAGGCTATTTCAGGGAAGAACATCACCGATCTCTCGGCGCCCCGATTGTTATAGCCGATGGCGTTTTTCTTCTTGACCTCTGCGCAATAACGCACGCATAAGCCGCAAAGTATGCAGGCGGTCATGGCCACATCGAATTTGTTTTTGTCTATGCCGTACTTTTCTCCATATTTACACAAAATTTCAGCGTCAGGCACACGGGCCCACAGGAACTCAAGAATAAGTTTGCGTCCTTTGATTACGCGCTCTGATTCAGTTTTTACTGTGAGACCGTTTTCGACCGGATAAACACAGGAAGCGACCAGTCTTGATCTTTGCCCCTTCTCGATCTCCACTGTACAAAGACGGCAGGCGCCATAGGGCATAAGGTCTTTATGGTGGCAAAGGGTTGGTATCTCAATGCCAATGCTCTCGGCCGCTTCAAGCAGAGTCATCCTTTTTTTAGCCTTGACTTCCTGTCCGTCAATATTTAAAGTGATTTCATTCATATTTATTTACCTCCCTGTAGTGAGGGCCTGGGGCGCGCCTGAATGCTTTGTGACAGCTCCGAATTTTGAAGGGCAAACTTCAAGGCAAACCCCGCATTTGGCGCATTTGCCCTGGTCAATGACATGAGCGACTTTCTTGCCGCCGGTGATGGCCTGGGACGGACAGTTCTTGAGGCAGATAGAACAAGCCTGACATTTCTCAGGATCGATATAATAGGAAATCAGGGCCTTGCAAACCCCGGCCGGACAGCGTTTCTCATGTATGTGAGCTTCGTATTCATCCCTGAAATAGCGTATAGCGCTGAGCACCGGATAGGGGGCCGATCCACCCAGGGCGCAAAGAGCAAAATCCTTCACGACCTCTGCGATTTCTTCCAGAAGCGCGATATCTTCTTCTTTACCTTCTCCCTCGCAAATCCTGTTAAGTATTTTGCGCATCTGGAATATTCCTTCGCGGCAGGGTGTGCACTTTCCACATGATTCTTCGCTCAGGAAGTTGAGGAAAAATCTGGCGGTATCGACTGTGCAGGTGTCCTCATCCATTACAATCATGCCGCCCGAACCCATCATTGAGCCTACCTTGGTAAGCTCATCAAAATCTATAGGCAGGTCAAGCAACTGTTCCGGAATAAATCCTCCGGAAGGACCGCCGGTCTGGACAGCCTTGAACTTCTTGCCGCCAGGAATGCCGCCGCCGATATCATAAATAACCTTTCTGAGCGTCACCCCCATCGGGACTTCCACAAGCCCGGTATTTTTCACCTTTCCTACGAGGGAAAAGATCTTGGTTCCCTTGCTCCCTTCAGTTCCGATGCTGCAGAACCAGTCTGCGCCCTTGCTGATTATCAGAGGCACGGTCGCCCATGTCTCAACATTGTTAAGATTGCTCGGTTTTTCCCAGAGTCCGCTCACCGCGGTGCGAATGTACTTGGACCTCGGCTCACCAACCCTTCCTTCAATGGCAGTCATCAACGCGCTTGATTCGCCGGACACAAAGGCGCCCGCGCCGCAATGGACCGCAACATCGAAATCAAACCCGGAGCCGAGGATATTCTTTCCAAGAAAACCGTATTGTCTTGCCTGTTCCAGAGCAACCGAGAGATTTTCTACGGCAATAGGATACTCCTGCCGCACATAGACATATCCCTGATTCGAGCCGATTGCATAGGCGCCGATGATCAGGCCTTCAAGCACACAGTGTGGATTGCCCTCAAGAAGGCTTCTGTCCATATATGCGCCGGGGTCGCCTTCGTCCGCGTTTACTATTACATATTTAATATCACCAGGCGCGTTACGCGTGGTCTCCCACTTTGTTCCTGCCGGGAAGCCGCCTCCGCCCCGTCCTCTCAGCTTGGACTTTTTGACTTCCTCAAGAACCAGTTCAGGGTTCATCTGAAAAAAGGCTTTGGCAAGGGCTGAATAGCCGCCAAGGGCGATATAATCATCTATATTCTGCGGGTCAACGTATCTGTTGTTCCCAAGGATAATACTGTTCTGGCTCTTGTAAAACGGGATATCTTTTTCATGCATGACTTTTTGGCCATTGTCGTCTTCATATAACAACCTGTCGACAATCTGGTTCTCCAGCAGGGTCTTTGATACGATTTCAGGCACATCATCAGGTTTAACCTTGAGATAGCACACATCCCGCGGGAAGATGCTGACTATGGCGCCTCTTTCACAAAAACCATGGCATCCGGTCCTGCGGATGCCCACCTTGCCGGATAGTCCGTTCTTTTCGAGCGCCTGTTCAAAGGCTTGAGAAACCTTGTCGCTGTGCAATGCGTGACAACCTGTGCCGGAGCAAATGGTTATATACGTTTTTTGGGGATCGCGTCCAGCCACTAAATCCTGCCTGAATGATTCAAATGTCTTAAGTGAATCTAACCTTGGCATATTTATCTCCTGCCTTCGATATTATTCGATTGCCGCAATCTGCTCAATATCTTTGGTTGTCGGCTTGCCGCAATACTCGCCGTCAACCACCATCACCGGCCCCAGGGCGCAACAGCCGATGCAATTCACGGTTTCCAGACTGAACCGCATATCTCTTGACGTCTCGCCGGGCCTTACTTTCAGCGCCTCAACGACCCTGTCCAGTAGCTGAGCGGCTCCGCGCACCTGGCAGGCGGTGCCCACACACACTGATACCAGGTGTTGTCCGCGGGGTTCCAGGCTGAAGGCCTTGTAAAAGGTTGCTATATGATAGACTTGAGAAAGGGGGATGTCCAGCCTCTGGCTGACCAGCTTGAGTACGTCTTCTGAAAGCCAGTTGTATTTTTTCTGAAGCGCAAGAAGAACCTGAATCAGATTGGATTTATCATCTCCATACTTTTCAGTAATTTCATCAGCGAGAGAAAGTTCCTGTGACATTTGTTTCATTACCTTCCTAGTTTTATTTCTGACTTGCCGCTCCCCGGCGTTCAACCTGAAAGCTCCAGCCTCAGATACAGCTGGTTGCAGATTAATATCATTTGCGAAGGCGTTATATTCTCTTTCAAGAGAATTCCCTGACTGATATATGCTATATTTTTCTATTGTCAGTTATATACAACATATTATTGGTAATACCGAAATTTTAGCATGCGCCACGATGATTGTCAACACTATTTCCTGCCAATATTACATATTGTAACGCATAACATATTGTAACATGCGCCAAATAGCTCCCTTATCATTCCCTATGTCTGGATGCGGGGGGGGCAAAGGGTTGTTCCCGTTCATATTTGAAGCTCCCGAAACGAGTATTGCCACTGACCTTCTTTAATATTATGTTTCGAGTTCTGCAAAGACATCGGAACGTGATATAATAATGGCAAAATTGTCATAAAAAATAAGGAATTATCGTTAATGGATATAATACCTGAGATGCCTGTTTCTTCAGGTTCCGAAGCAATAAACTTCACGGATAAGCTGTGCGGCAAGGCATGCGAATTTTTTCTGCAGAGGGCCGACGGGTTCCGCATTGCCGGCGGGCTTACTGATTATGTGGATTCGGTCATGCAGACCCTTTACTCCGAGGTTACAGCGAAAATCGGGCATTCCGAATATGCCCTGATTGCTGTGGGAGGCTATGGCCGCAGGGAGATGATGCCGTTTTCGGATATCGATATTCTGCTGCTGGCGAGAGAAAATTCCGAAGAAATCAGGGAATCCGTGCAGACATTATTGTACTGCATGTGGGATAAGGGGTTGAATATCAGCCATTCAGTCAGGACATTGAATGAATGTGTTGAGGATTGCCTGAAAGACCTGCAGACACGCACTGCGCTGATGGACTGCCGTTTTCTTTCGGGCAGCAAGGCGGTTTTTGACGAGTTCATGCGTGATTGTTACCCGAGAATTGTTTTGAAAGACAAACGCGGATTCATCTCCTCTTTATTGACAGAAGTTGATCGCAGGCATAAAACCACGGGAGAATCACTGTATCTGCTTGAACCCAATATCAAAGAGTGCAGGGGTGGTCTCAGGGACATTCATACCATATCGTGGCTTTCAAGGGCTGAACTCAGGATAAGCAGCTCTTCGGATTATGTGAGGTTCCTCTCTGAGCGGCAGTTTCGTGATTTTGTGTCGGCGCATAATTTCCTGCTTAAGCTGAGGGCAGCCGTCCATATATGCTCCAGAAGAAAGAATGACACCTTGTCTGCCAATATACACAACAGTGTGGCCCTGGCCCTTGGATTCAGGAACACAAAGAGATATTTCGCCTCTGAGATAATGATGCGCGCATTTTATATGAAGTCAAGGGCGGTGTCGGATTCTCTGGCAAAGATATCCAGGCTTTGCGGACGAAAATATATTAATGTGCCTGCTCTTTTTACGGTCAGGAAAATCACAAAAGACTTCTCCCTGTCGAAAAACGAGATTATCGTAAGGGACCCGGAAATTCTTCGGGACACTGGAAAGATGATGGAGGCATTCAGGATATTTTCAGAGACGGGGAGGATGTTCAGCCTCCAGGTCGAAGAGATATTAAAGAACAATGCCTTTTTGATCGGGCGCGAGGGGCGAGTTTCCAGGGAAGCCATAACTCATTTCAGGGATACGCTGCGGGGGAATCGCGTATATGAAACGCTGGGAAAAATGCATGAAACTTCGGTTCTTGACAGATTCATCCCGGAGTTCGGAAGAATACGCCATCTCGTAATCATCGAAGCGTTTCATCGTTACACGGTAGATGCGCATACACTGATTGCCATAAGAAATATGGAAAACCTCAAAAAGTGTCGTGATGGAAAGCTTGGGCATCTTGCCGCCATATTCGAAAAGATAAATCAGGAGACCCTGTACGCCGCTATGCTTTTTCATGATATCGGCAAGGGGATATCTAGGAAGCATGAAGAGGCCGGATATCTGATTATAAGGAATATACTCGAAAGGCTGCTCTATGATCAGAATGAACGCCAGGTCATAGAATTCCTGGTCAGAAATCATATAACATTGGCCAAATTCGCCCTGACACGGGATATCGACTCGCCCGAGACAGTCATTCGCATGGCGGAAATCGCCCAAAATGAGACAAATCTCGACATGCTGTACATTATGACCTACGCGGACATGAGCGCCGTGAACCCCTTTTTCTGGAGCGAATGGAAGGCCTCGCTGCTGGGCGATTTGTACGGAAAGACATTGGAGCATCTGCGAGGCATTATTCGCAATCCATATTCCCAGCTCGATCATGAGACTGCAGCCTTTGCCGGAAGAATGTCAGGAAGATATCTGCTCTCCAATACCGCCGAAGAGATCAGAAGAGACTGCGATTTGTCCAAACTCTCAATAACTGAAGATATTGTCTCACTGGTCGACGAAAAGGGCGGGGCCGCTGAACTGATCATCCTTTCATCACGAATTCAAGGTCTTTTCCCGATGGCTGCGGGTGTGCTGAGCAGGCGCAGGCTGAATATCGTACGCGCCAGGCTGTTTATCGGAGCCGGAGATCTTATTGTATGCAAGTTAATAATATCTAACTGGAAAGAACAGTTATGGGAAGGCCTCGAAGCCTGCATAAAAGACGATCTCAGAAAGGCGGCTCTTCGGGGAGTTCCGGACGAATCTTCACGGACATTCTCCAACCCCGGCGGCAGGCATGCCGGACGCCCGGGCCTGCTGCTGGAGATCGATAATGAGACCGGTGAAAAACAGACCATACTCGATGTTATTATTCCCGATCATGTCGGGCTGCTGTATGATATTGCAATTCGTCTGCAAACCTTCAAAATTGATATACTATCCGCAATGATTAATACCGAAGACGGTATGGCGCATGATGTTTTTTATCTTCAAAAAAGGGCGGACAGGCTTTCGGCAGAAGATTGCGAAAGGATTTTGGGGGCTCTTCTGGCAATCGAACCCGGATAGTATCAGGAACCTGAAATAGTGTTTACAAAAAAGAGAATATTATATTTTTCCATAATAACCCTGACGCTGGTTCTTCTTTTAGCTGCCGGAAGGACTCAATATGTGTCGGATTATCTCAAGGCACTTGCTGTCCCCGAAATAGAAATTATGACGGGGAAAAAGGTGGCTGTCGGGGATATTTATATCAACATACTTCCTTTTTTTGTGGAGGTTAATGACGCCGTAATTATGGAAGATTCGGGCAAGCAGCTCTTTTCATCCGGCAGGGTCAAAGGATACGTGTCGCTCACAGGGCTGCTTAACAGGGAAATTGTATTTAAAAGAATTGTTGCAAATGATGTGCGGGCGGAGCTTAACGACAGGCAGATTGAAGAAGTAAGCGCAAATATAAAGAAATATCTTGCCAGGGAACGAAAAGACTCATTCAAGGTCAAAGTCCGTTCGGTATTGCTGAACAGGGGAGTTTTCGATATGCGTGACGGTGACCGGAAAATTTCAGTCAACGCTCCTTATGCGGAAGTCCTGCTGCCGGGCAGCCAGTCCTATAAGTTCTCGCTTCGGGAAATCAGGTTGGCCGCAAAGGGTTTGCCTGAAACTGTCTTCTCGGCCGATTCCGCCTTTTCGGTTGAGGGTGAAACCATCAATATCGATAATCTGAATATAGACGTGGAAGGTTCCAGCCTGCGCGCTTCAGGAAAAATGGCCGCTGGTTCCGCCGCTGGAGAGCTGCAGACCGAAGCGGATATCCTTGCAGAGACGGCAAAGAAAATTTTCGGCCTCAAAAACAGCGGGGAGGGAAGTGTTTCAGCCCGGGGAACCGTTAAGCTTTCAGGAACGAAATCGCCTGCCGATATTTCCATTGACCTTAAGGTTAAGGGAGATTTTTATATCGAAACATTGATGGAAGTCCTGAAGGTAACCGAAAGGATCGAAGGTCGCGTTCAGGTCAAGGGAGAAGTCAGGGGGCCTCTTAACGATCTCAAGAGTGAAGCAAAGGCCTCGATGCATGCAGGAAATCTGTTCGGAGTGGCAATCGACGGCGTTGATTGCAATATCAGCTACAGCGACGGAAAGATGACATTCAGCGACGGCGATGCCCGTCTTTATGGGGGCATCGCTAAGGCCGAAGCGATGATTACGCTTCCGGTAGTGACCTATTACACCTTCAGCGTTGAAGCAAAAGGAGTGAGCAGCAAGGGCGTCTTCGAACTTATAAACTGGGACCCGAATATCGGGGATGGCCGTGTTGACGGACGTGTATCCAGCGAGGGCAGCCAATTTAATCCCCAGGGGGTCTTTTCTTATAAAAAAGATCCGGGCGGCAGGGATGTGCTCAAACGTGTTACGTCTGTCGATGGATCGTTCTCGATGAAGGACAATGTGATATCGTTCCCGGACATGCAGGTTTCTACCGGAGTATCGGCTGTCGGCGGAGCCGGCTATGTAGACCTGAACAAAAAGACCCTGAATTTCAGGGCGGAGGGATCGAGTTCTGATTTATATGATCTGTCAGATCCTTATTTCAGGGCGATTAACGGCCCCGGTTCTTTCACTGCCAGGATTTCGGGTCCAACTCAAGATCCTGCGCTGGAAGTAAACTTTAAGTCGGATGATCTCAAGTTTCTTGCCGGAAATATGAACCTGCCGAATATTTTCAGGCCTCATACAGTTCAGTTCAGCTCAGTCCAGGGCAATGTGAACTATAAAAAGAATCTCCTGATCGTAAATGACTTCCAGGCGGTTGCAGAAGGCGTGACCCTGAAAACAAAGGGTAAGATCGGATTCACGAAGGCCAAACACCTTTTCGATATCATTTCTCCCGAATACAACCTGAAGATTAGTCTCGACAATGGAAGTCTTAAGGAGCTTGCGGAAATTATCAAGGATGCTCCTTCCTTGAAGGGACGGTTTCAGGCCGCGTTCACGCTTATGGGGATAGGAGAAAAGTCGGCAGCGGTGGGTTTATTTACAGCCTCGGATATTGTTATTTCCGATACTTATGCAATAGATAAGGCGGAATCTTCATTGTCTTTTGGGGAGGGAGAGTTCAACTTCAGGACGCTGACCCTGAAAAAAGGAAAGGGAGTAATGACCGCCAGAGGAATGATATCCCTGAACAAACGATATTCGATATCCGCAAAGATGAATAATCTTGAAGTGCGTGACATCCTGCCCTCATCCTGGCGCGTCAGCATGGACGAACGTAATCTGAAGACATTGTCTCTTACCGATCTTACCATCAACGGCAAGGGGACGATATCGAATCCCGAACTGGATATCCGCGGTCTTTTGAGATACAGGGATCCCCATAAGGAACACTCCTCTGGTTCCGGAAGAGTGCATATGGAAATAAAAAACCGTGATATGTTTCTTACCGGAAATTTTATGGGAGACAGGATAAAGATATCCGGTTCCGCAACATTTAATGACAAACTGCCCTGGCGTTCGGATATAGAGTTCCGGGCGGCCCGGACCGATTTTCTGGCAGCCCTTTTTTTCAAAAATGTCCCTGAGGACCTGCTTGTAAATATTGATGGAAAGCTGAAACTCTGGGGAGATAAGGAAAACGTTAACGGCTCCGTCCGGTTCGAAAAGGTTTATCTTTATGGATACGGTTATGGTTTCACCAATACCAGTCCTTTAGCTGTCAGACTGCAGGATAATTATCTCGATATAGAATCATTTACCATGAAGAATGAACTGGCGGAACTGCGGATTTCCGGTAACGCAACTCTGGGCAAAAACTATAATCTGGAAATAAAAGGGGGCTCATCTCTGGCTCCTCTGAGATCCTGGTCCAAAAATATCGATCTGTTAAAGGGAGACGCATCCTTTGCGTTCAGGCTTGCGGGAGACTGGGACACACCTAAGGTAACCGGAAGCATGGATATAGTCAATGGCGCCATAGGTATAAAAAAGATTCCCCATCGCATAACTTCAATCAATGCCCGGATAGTGGCTGATGGAGACAAGTTCGTTCTCGAAGGCGCGAAAGGCTCGGTTTCGGGCGGAGATGCGGTGATGAGCGGCGCGGTATACCTCGATAAACTGAAGATTAAACGCTTTTTCATCGACGGTATGTTCAATGATGTAACCATCTCGCTCTCAAAAAATTTCTGGGTGCATTCGGAGGGCAAACTCACCTATCAGGGCAATATGGAAAAACAGAATTTATCTGGGGATATTACGATAAACAAGGCGCGCTATACCGAACGTATCGACTGGAAAAGCTGGCTTGTAAAAATAGGCAGGAGTGAGCCGTTGAAAATAGATCTTGCCAACCTTAATCAAACAGGCCTCAATGTGCGGATTGCGGGCAGGAATCTTTCGGTTGATAATAATGTATTAAGGGCATCGATGAAGATGGACCTCCTTGTGAAGGGAACGGTGGGACAGCCGGCCCTTCTGGGCAGAATAGAATTGTCGACCGGAATGCTATACTTCAGGAATAATGATTTCACTATCACAAAGGGAGTCGTTGATTTCGCCAAGCCTTCTGAAATAAAGCCTTTCTTCGATGTGCTTGCCGAAACCAGGGTAAAGGATTATTCCGTCAGATTCGCCCTTAACGGATATATAGACCAGTTTACACTGGCCCTTTCATCAACGCCTGCGCTGGATGAGGGCGATATCCTGAGTCTGCTTGCTGCCGGCGATCTGTCAAGGAACCTTAAGGGAATGCAGGGCGGAATAGGCGCCGGCGAGGCAACATCCTTTCTGACCGGAAAGCTGCAGGATGTTGTAGAGGACAGACTGAAAACAGTAACCGGTCTCGACAGACTCCAGATAGATCCGTCGGTGTCAAGAAGAACAGGCACAGTATCTCCACGTGTTACCATATCAAAGAGGCTTATCAAGGATAATTTCTATGCAACATACAGCACATCTGCGGATGTGGATGAAGGGCAGATTATCAAGCTTGAGTATATGCTGAACAAGCATACTTCTTTGATAGGCATGAGAGATGAAAGGGGAGGCATCGGGGCCGATATCAAATTCAGGTTCCAGTTCAGATAATACGGTATGGGGTCTATCAGACAAAAATACCATGCGGTAAAAACTTGTTTCCGGGCAGCCTGCGTGACGTCCGGAATCTCTTTCTATATCCTGACCATGCTGCTTTTTATCGCTGCAGACGCCGCTCCATTGCCCACGAATACCCAGCCCGATATTTCTCAAAAGATAGGCGGCATTGAGATAACAGGGCTCATATCGATAAGTGAATCGGAACTGCTCTATCTCCTTGATCTGAAGGAAGGAGAAACGATTGACAGGTCACGGATTCGCGCAGGCATAAAGAGGGCGTTTCTCAAGGGCATTTTTGATGACATAATAGTTGAGACTTCAGGAGCCCGCGGAGATGCCCTGAAGATAATCATCAAAGAGAAACCTGTTATCTCATCCATTGATATTGCGGGTAACAATCATATTTCATACAGATTGCTGTCCAAGGCCTTTTCTGTGAAAAAAAGGCATAGATATAATGCCGCAGCCATTGAAAAGACTGCCAGGGATATGAATGAGATTATCCGGAAAAAAGGCTTTCCCGAGAGCAAGGTGAGCTTTTCGGTTGTTCAGGCCGGGTCAAACAGGGTCAGCGTAATCTTTCTGGTCAATGAGGGGCCTGCTCTGCTTGTAAGAGACCTGAAAATATCGGGAGACACGGAAACCATCTCCAAACATCTGAGCGTCAGGATCGGCGATGTATTCGACAAGGATCTCATTGATAAGGCAGGCGAGAAGATCAGGGCGGATTTGAAAGACCGGGACTTTGTCGGCTCCCGCCTGACACATTCCTACGGAAATGGGGTACTGACTATCAGCCTTACCAAAGGATCCAGGCTGGATGTAAGTTTCGAGGGAAACAGTCACATAGGCGCAGGAACTCTCAAAAAAGAGGTGCCTTTTTTTGAACTGGACAGTTTCAGTTACGATCTTCTTGAAGAGACTGTAAGGCGCATTGTCGCGCTGTATCACAAAGAAGGTTATTCCGATATCCAGATCGCGCCGATTGTCTCTCAGTCAAAAGACAGCCTTTCGGTGAAGTTTTATATAAATGAAGGCATAAGGTATCACGTTGGGAAGGTAGCTTTTGAGGGCGTAACACTGCCTGCGGACAGGCTTAAGGCGCTGCTCACGCTGCAGACGGGAGAAGATTACAATCCTGATCTGCTCGCCCCTGACGCCGAGACCATCCGCGAATTTTACCGCGCCCTCGGATATATTTATGCTGAAGCAAAAGAGCCTGTGGTGGATATCAACAATGACAACGCCTCGATCGTATTCGGATTTAGAGAAGGCATCCAGGTCAAAATTGCAAAGATAAATATCGTTGACAACAAGGCAATACCCGCCGACAAGATACTCAAAGAGATACCGTTAAAAAAGGGCGCCCCATACAATGAGACCGATATGCTGAACTCAAAGATCAGGATGCTCGATCTCTATCATAAAATCGGTTTTCTCGAAGCGGCTATCAATATTCAGAGGGAGATATCCGGGAAAGAAGCTGTAATAACCTTTAACATCAGGGAAGGCGCAAAATCGCGCTTCGGCAAAACGGTGGTAATAGGTAATGAGGACACCAGAAGGGTAGTGATTACGCGCGCACTAAAGCACAAGGAAGAAGAACCTTTCAATAATTCCATTCTGCTTTCAGAGAGGCAGACTCTTTATCGCACCGGTATTTTTTCCGGAATCGATATACAGCCGGCCGACCGGATAGGCCAACAGAGGGATGTTTTATACAGGATCGAAGAGGGCGACGCAGGCGCCGTTGAGTTCGGCGTCGGTTATGCCGAATACGAAAAATTCAGGGGCTTTATAGATATCAGTCACAGAAACCTTTTCGGCATGAACAGGGAGGTTGCTTTCAGAACCGAGTTGAGCACGCTGACCCGCAGGTTCATACTCTCTTATTCAGAACCCTGGTTTTTCAATGAGAGTCTGTCTTTCAAGGTCCAGTTAATGAAGGAATACAGGAAGGAACTTAATATAGACACCCAGGATGTAACGTATCGCCTTGACCGGCATGTCGCGCTGGCCGGAGTTGAGAAGAAACTGAGCGCAAAGCTTAAGGCCAATGTTTATTATGAACTGACGCAGGTCAAGACATATGATGTAAGCCCGGACATCGTTCTGACCAAGGAAGACACCGGGACCCTTATCATAAGCGCGATAAAAGCAGGACTGATATACGACACAAGGGATAATCCTTTTGAGCCGCACAAAGGCCTGCTTGCGGGTTTTACATATAAGCTGGCTTCAGCGGCTTTTTTGTCCGAAACGAATTTCGGCAAGGCCCAGGCCTATGTTAATGTTTATCAGGCTTTGTCCAAGGATCTTGTTTTTGCCGGATCTGTCAGGGGAGGCTATGCCAATAGTTTTGACAAAAATGCAAACCTTCCGCTTGTGGAACGTTTTTTCCTCGGGGGCAGAACAACCGTGAGGGGTTATGATCAGGATATGCTCGGGCCAAAAGGCAGCGATAATAATCCTACAGGCGGAAATATCTTTTTGATGGGTAATGCCGAATTCAGATTGCATATATGGAAGGGTTTCGGGCTGGTCTTATTTGTTGACGCGGGCAATGTGTGGCAAAACAGCAATGATGTTGATCCCAAGACAATCAAATATACGACCGGCGCGGGTTTGAGATATAATACGCCTGTCGGCCCAATAAGGGTCGACTATGGATACAAGCTGACCCGGCGTCCGGGAGAGGACGCGGGAGCTGTGCATTTCAGTGTCGGCCATGCTTTTTAGCAGGCGGAAATTATGATGAGATTTGGAAATCATACCGATAAATTCACTTTTAAGCTGCGGAGGCGCATATTTTCGCGTGCGCTGCCCGTGTTGATATTATTACTATTTGTCGTTTCCGCTGCTTCGGTGTGCCATGCGGCCCTGCTGGACAGGGTAATAGCATATGTTGACGACCGGGCGATCACATATTCCGAACTGCGTGACAGGCATAGTATCGTACAAAAAACCGCTCCGGACATAACAGAAGAAGAGACCCTCAATTCCATGATAAACGCGCTGTTGATGCTCCAGAAGGCAAAAAAAATGAGATTTGAGGCGCCTACCGAGGATGATCTGATCAAAGAGTATATGGAAGTGAACATCAAGTCGCGCATATCTGTAGGAGAAGACAAAATTCGCGAATATTACGATAAAAACAAACCTCTGTTCAAGAATCAGGAATTCGCAGCCGTTAGGGAAGAGATTGAAAGATATCTGATTGAACTCGAAACCAATATCAGACTGAAAGAACATCTGAAAGAACTCAGGACCGACGCAAATATAGTAATCCGGCTCAAATATAAATAATTACGGCATGTTCGTCACATTCAGGGAACTTGTGGCATTTCAGGCAATCTCCCCATATCTTCTGCGGCAGTTTTGCCTTGTCGATATCCGAAAAACCATTCTTTTTGAAAAAATCCGGCTGATAAGTCAGGGCAAAAACCCGCTTTATACCCAGTTCTCTGGCTTCCTGCAGGCAGCTGTTAAGCAATGCCCGTCCTAACCCTTTGTGCTGATAATCAGTGAGGACGGCAAGCGATCTTATTTCGGCCAGGTCTTCCCACAATATCCTCAGGGCGCATACCGCTATTATGGTCCCTTCATCCTCATAAACAAAAAAATCCCTGACGCTCTCATACAACTCGTTAAGCGCCCTCGGCAGCATTGCGTTATGGCCGGCGAAATCATTAACCAGTCTATGAATATGTTTGATATCGGCTATTAAAGCTTTACGTATTACCAGCAAAGGAGTGCCCTTTCATAATAATTTCCCTGTTGCTCTCGGTCATATTTTTCCTGCGGCTAGGGGTTATTCTGTCGAGCGCCGAAAAGATCGAATCCGGCCCTGCGATCTTCAGTATGGCGGCCAAGGCCCCTGCCAGAGCCATGTTGGCAGAACCGGTCCTGCCGGATTCTGCAGCCATGTCGCTCGCAGGAACTGCGCAGATTTCAATATCATCCCTTCCCGCTGGTGTATGCATGAGAGAAGAATCATATAGAAGAACTCCGCCGGAAACGAGTCTGTCAATGTACTTGTCATACGACGCGTCATTCATTACAACCAAGCAATCGGCCTTTTTGATAACCGGCGATCCTATCATCTCATCGGATATCACGACCGTGCATGTCGCAGTGCCGCCCCGTATTTCAGCGCCGTAGGATGGAAACCAGGTAATCTCCTTCCCTTCAAGCATAGCCGCATAGGCTATCAGCTTGCCGAAAAAGAGGATGCCCTGACCGCCTGAGCCTGCTATAATGATTCGGTTTTCCATCTGTCTTTCACTGTCCCGAGTTTAAAAAATTGGATCATGTTGTTTCTCAGCCAGTCTATGGCGTCTGCAGGCGAGAGTCCCCAGTCTGTGGGACATGCTGAAAGTATCTCTACAAAACTGAAACCTTTATTGTTCATCTGATATTCAAAAGCCCTTCTGATCATTTTTTTTGTCTGCAGGATATTAGCATACGAATCGACCGAACCCCTGGATATAAACGAGGCGCCTTCAAGCGAAGAGAGGAGTTCGGCTACCCTTATGGGATGACCGTTAACCGCAGTATCGCGCCCACGCGGGGTTGTAGTCGTTTTCTGCCCGGCAAGCGTCGTAGGGGCCATCTGTCCGCCGGTCATTCCGTAAGTTGCATTATTGACAAAAAATACGGATATATTCTCTCCCCTGTTTGCTGCATGGATAATCTCTGCGGTGCCCATGGCAGCAAGGTCGCCGTCGCCCTGATAAGAAAAGATAATGTTATCGGGCAGGACGCGTTTCATGCCCGTTGCGGCAGCCGGACACCTGCCGTGCGCTGTTTCAAGCATGTCGAAATTAAAATATTCGTGCGAGAAGACAGCGCATCCCACCGGAGAAATACCGATAGTGCGCTCGCGGATTCCGAACTCATCAATGATCTCTGCAATAAGCCGATGGATAATGCTGTGGCCGCATCCTGCGCAATAGCGCAGCCTGGTTTGGGTCATGCTTTCGGGTCTCTTAAATATCTGACGCATAGAGAAAATTATAACATATGAAGCTTACATAGAGGAATGAAATTATGAGTTTTGCCTAAAGTAATGCAGAAGAGCCGGGATCGAAGACTCGAAGTCGCAGCTAATTCCCGGCCAACACTATGCCCTCCATGAGACCATAGTCGCTCACTGTAATCTCATTCACATCGAGCGCATCAATTATGCATAAAACAATCATTGTTCCGGAGATAATTATATCTGCCCGCTCGGGCTCCATACCCGGAATCTGCTGACGGTCGATTATAGGAAGAGAGATCAGTTTTCCAAAAAGTGAATTTATGTCGGAGCGGCTCAACTTGAACCCGTGTATCTTGTCTCCATCATATTGGGTCATTCCCATTTTTATTGCCGCAAGGGTAGTCGGTGTTCCTCCTGTGATTAATACAGATGCATTTTTGAAATTAGAATCTCTTTTGATCGTCAATAACACATTGCTTAAATTTTCAGAAATATGCGCCCTCATTTTTTCAAGTTCAGGCAGGGAAGGGGGATCGATAGATATGAATTGCTGATAAAGCTTCAGGGCTCCGATGGGTATACTGATCTTCAGGGGTGGATCAGCAGATAAAACGAATTCTGTGCTGCCGCCGCCGATATCGATAGCGAGAATAGGCGCATTATGGCTAAGGCCGGCCATTCCTTGAAGTGTAAACAGGGCTTCTTCTTCACCGGTCAATATTTTTATATCAAGTCCGGTTTTCTGCCTGACCTTGTCTATAAAAACGCCCGAATTTGAGGCCTCCCTGAGCGCGCCTGTGCCAACAGCACAAATAGTAGTCGCCTTAAAAGAATCACAATCTGCTTTAAACTTAGCCAAACAACTTATTGACTTATCAATACTATTACTATTCAGTTTTCCTGTCGAAAGTATGTCTATGCCCAGGCGCGTGACCATTCTGTCAGCCACAAGCCTCTTAAGGCCTTGCGAATACTTTCGCGCAATCAGTAGCCTGATAGTGTTCGATCCGATATCAATAACAGCGGTAGTCGTATTTCCTGCCTCAGATTTCGTTATATATTGCGATTATCTCGTCAACGGCATTATCGGCGGATATCTTGCGAGTCTCGGAACCGCGCCTGATTTTAATTTCTATCTGGTTATTCTTAAGGTTCTTTTCGCCAATGATCACCTGAAGCGGCATTCCTATCAGATCAGCATCCTTGAATTTTACGCCAGGCCTGATGTCTCTGTCATCAAACAATACGGCATAAAGGCGTTTTGATGAAACATTAACCTGATCCTTCAACGAGTTATATATTGTCATTGAAAGCTCTGCTGTACGTTGGTCGCTCATGTTAAGCGGCAATATTTGAATGTCAAAGGGCGCAATAGTCTTTGGCCAGATAATTCCGTCCTTGTCATTATTTTGCTCAATAGCGGCGGCTGCGATACGAGCAGGCCCGATTCCATAACTGCCCATAATAATCGGGGTTTCGAGTCCGTTCTTGTCCAGAAAATTCGCCCCAAGAGCAGCCGAGTACTTTGTGCCGAGCCGAAAGATATTTCCAATCTCGATTACCTTTTCGCTTCGCAGGCTACCGCCGCACTTAATGCAAAAATCATCAGCCTTCGCATTGCGGATATCTGCCCATTCAGCCTTAAAATCGATCCCGGGTTTAATCCCTTTGGTGTGATAACCGGCCTTATTGGCGCCGGATATATAAACCCCTGTTTTGAGCGAGTTGTCGGCAATGATCTTTATGTCATGTCCAACCGGGCCTATAAATCCCACCTCGACCTTCAGAATATCTACAGCTTCCTCCCTGGAGGCATGTCGGAATTCGCCTATAAGCTTTGTAAGCTTCTTTTCATGGATCTCCTGATCACCTCTTACAAGGGCCAGAACAGGGCCGGAAGGGGCCATGACCAGTATGCTCTTGATAAAATTCGCAGGCGGGGTCTTGAGAAAAGCAGCCACCTCGGCAACCGTGCGTTTTTCAGGCGTAGATATATCTTCCATTTCAGACTTTGAGTCCATGTCATTATCTATATGAGGGGCATTCGATTCAGCTATCTCGACATTTGCCGTATAACCGCAGCCGTCGCAAAGCACAATTTCGTCTTCTCCGGCAGGAGTAGGGGCCATAAATTCGTGGGCCGTAGATCCTCCCATCATGCCGGGGTCGGATTCCACCTGATAGAATTTCAGGCCACATCTGTTAAAAATACGATGATAAGCTTCGGCATGAATTTGATAACTATGCTCAAGGCCCTCAAAATCGGCGTCAAAGCTGTAACTGTCCTTCATGAGAAATTCACGTGTGCGAAGCACACCGCCGCGAGGCCTTGCCTCGTCCCTTAACTTGGTCTGTATCTGATACCATATCTGAGGCAATTCCTTATAGGATTTTATCTCCCTTGACGCAAGCCAGGTCATGATCTCTTCATGTGTCATACCGAGGCACATATCATGATTATTCCTATCTTTGAGCCTGAACATCTCATCGCCAATAGTCTCCCATCGACCGGTCTTTTGCCAAATCTCTGCAGGATGAAGCACAGGCATGGTCACTTCCTGCGCTCCCAGACCTTCCATTTCCTCCTTCAAAATTCGATTGATATTGAACAGGACCCGGCATCCCAGGGGTAGATAAATGTACAGCCCGGCTGAAAGCTGCCGTACATATCCGGCCCGGAGCATGAGCATATGACTTACAGCAGTCACATCGGCAGGAGTCTCGCGAAGAGTGGGAATAAACAAATTTGAATATTTCATATCAGCCTCCAGTTTAAAAAGATAGCAGATTAATATAGCAATATAGAAGGACTAAGCACAATAGCCAATTCATAAACGGCTCTTTTTTATAAGGAATAAAACATGAGCCCAACCAGACGCCTCATCGTTCAATCGCAAGCTATTTAACATAATATATCTGTCAAGAAGTTTTTTTATAAAAAAGGGCAGGGTACTCCAGTACCCCATCATATGTTATTGATTTATAAAGATATAGAAATATCTCGGACGAGATATTTTTTTTGAAAAATGCAGTTATTAACAATTACAGGATAATTCTAAAGAAATTATTGTAAAATCGATACGTTACAAACTCTCAAACTTCCGACCATTCCAAGCCTTATTTTCCTGAAAACACCCCTCAGGATACGGACGTCCATTACGTTTCTCATTAACAACTATAACATTGCTATTTTTATTAAATTTCACGTTTCCACAAGCCTTAAAATAGCCAAGCATTTTGGGTGTACCCGACTTATAAATAAAATACCAAGTAGACTTACCTTTTTCTGCTATTCCATATAAAAAGTATTTTTTATTATAATTTGGCTTTTCTTTCAAAGCCTTATCTTTAACAATGCCAAGAGCCAAATCAAACGACTCAACACACGGTTCTTCTGATTTGGCATAGCATAACGACGCGAAAAAACCAATAACAAAACACAATATAACAACCAATTTCCACATAGAATAAATATATCAGATTGCAACACAAAAAACAAGCAAAACTCAAATATTACTAAAAAGGATCAGCCGGCATCTCTTCAAATGTTTCCAAAACACGCCAACGATTAACAACCAACGCATAATCTTTATGCCAACTTCGGAAAATCTCATCCCAATAATTCCAATAGATACCTTTTTTATCAACTTTAAAAAATTTCCCAATTTTATCAATATCATAATCAAACCATTCCAATATTCTGCAAAAATGCCTCTTTATATGTCGATAAATCTGTCCTATGCGAGTCATACCAATTTTCCGAACCTTCAAGCCTCGATAGCACAATAAAGGAGTCTCAAGTGACTTGGAAATATATTTCATTATATAATTCAATATCTTTCGATTACGAACAGGCTTGATATCTACATTCCCATACTTCCAGTAAGACTGTATCTTCAATATATCTTCCCGGGAAAACTCAGTCCCGTATTCAAACGCAATAACTATATGATAATGCAGTACAGACTCTCCTGTGCGCTCCAAACGTTCTTCCTGAACTTCGGCGCACCAAATATAGGCTACACGTCCATAACGCCGTTTCAAGGCCATAAAGAAGTTATTCAGGAACTTTGGCTCATACGATTCCTTCTTTTGAGTGAGGGTAACATGCTTATAATATGTATACCCATTCATTTTAGTGTAATTCTCGAAACCCCGAGCCATTCTTTTATAATTTCCAAGAGAAACCTTACGATCAATAAGAACGACTTCACCTTCTTTGCTTTCAACTAACCAATATCTGTCAGTCCAGTTCATTAGTAACCTCTAAGTCTGTTTGACTTATCGCCATTATAACTACCAAGTCCCAAAGGCCTCTCCGGTACTCGATAAAAGCCCGCTCCGCTATCTCGCACCGCTGGGGAATACCCCCTAGCCCCCCACAATTAGCGAAAAATAAATCAGCTCCCGGATCCCGACCAAAATAATCATATGAACCGGATAGAAAGCATATTTGACCAAGCGAGGCAACCGAAGAATATTATCTCGAACACACACCAGGACGGGAATTGAAACCACCGCACACAGCTGAAAATAATCACCCATAAGCGCACAATGAATAAAAGACACTCCAACAATCGACAACGCGAGCAGCGCCGCCCGCTCTCGCTCCCCCCTCGGTCCGCTCGCTTCGGCGGCTGAAAAGACCAACATCAAAACAAAACCATAAAGACCATAATCACAAAAAGGGACAAATAATATTAAAAAAGAATAACGGAAATCGCGGCAAACAAGAACATAAATAACAAAAAGAAAAATGACATTCAAACCAGAAAAACCCATGAGATAAAACGGCAGCTGAGAAACAATAGCCAGGACAAATAAACGATATAAATATTTAGTCTTATCAGAAGTTCGAGACAGACCAACAACAATAAGATAAGCATATACAGGAAAAGCGATTCGACCTAATATGCGAAAATAAATATTATTATCAAAAAAAAGAATACCGACATGATCAACGATCATGCTTAGCAATGCTATGACGATTAACATTTCGCCGGTAAACCTCCTTATCAGCTTCATAAGTGACAAGCTGATCATTGCAAACAAACGTTTCAATATGCCGGCTATCAAACTTATAATCAGACGTTTTTCTACAGCTATCAGTATTATTTAATTTTTTTTGCTCATCAGTAACAATACGGTTAACATTAATATTATCAGTACTTTTAACATCATACTTTCTATCCCCCATATTCGGAGCATAATAAACATCAATTTTTTTCGGATTCGGAGACTCAACAGACTTTGAAGGAATAGAAGGCTTTAAAGGATTTAAAGGTGTAACTCGTTCTGAAGCCTCGACATTTTTTGAACCCGACCAAACGTCCAAGAAAAGGAACTTAAAAGCCAAAACAGCGACAAGAAACGCTACTATAATGAGAATTGTATATTTTAACCAAATAGGCCTTGGAGGCTCAGTTTCATCGAAATTAAACGATTTATAAACTTTAAATATACGTTTATCAGCTTTCAGTACCTTACGCCCGACAACTTCATCACCGGATATATATTTATAATAAAAGACACCCTTGGCACTATTAGTACGAGATGTAGCATGGACAACCAACTCACATAATGTCTTAATCTGCTTTACCAAGCTATCGACATCCTGAGTAATCAGATAAATATCAACTCCATAATGCCGCGAATACTGGAAAAAGAAAAACACATCCTTATCGTAAAATTTAGTAGGAAATAAATTTTGGGCTTCATCAACAACGTAAAGGACAGAACGACATTTATATTTATCCCTCAAATGATCGACATAATTTTCGGAAAAAATCTCTTTAATTTTATCAATTTCAACCCTTTTATCGAATGTCTCATGTTGTACTTTTAAACCCTCGATATTAGTACAAATTACAACCCCTGAACGTGGTATATATTCATTAATTTCTTTATCAAAAATAAAATGTTTACGGAGAATATGCCAAACAGAATAATAAGTTTTACCAGAACCAATCTTACCATCCACGATATAAATAGCCATACTAAAGCCTGATAAAAGGTATAAATTTAAGAGCAACACGGAAAGCAGACGCAGACAAAAGCATACTAAAACACTCAGGTATATTAAGCAAACCAGCCAAATAACCAGTACAACCAGACAATGAGGCAGTCATTGGCTGAAAACCAGAACCAGTAACCTTATTAGAAACAATAGTCATAATCTCCTGGTATAAAGTAACCAGAAGATTATTAAGAATTACAGGCAATATCACCACAAAAAGGGTATATAAAACCACTCGATTAGCAACAAATTGAGCGACCGAAGCGGATAACTGTATACCAAAAGCTGAAGCCAACCACGATAATATACGAGCCAAAAAAGCACCCATTAACTTGCCCTCCCTATGATGATCCAGAACGATATAATACCGCTGATAATAAGCAAAGCGGCCCCCATAGCCTCAAAAACGGACACGCTAACACTATCCATTGAAATAGCGAATGACCCCCCAAACAAGCCCACAGATGAATCACAAGAGCCACCAGCAACGGTAACACGCGAACCAGAAATCAAAGTCAACAAAGGATGATTAGTTAAATAACCAGATATAGCAGTAGTCAAACTCGATTTCGGAGGAGTTACCATATTGGAATCATAAGTCGGAGTACCAGGAACAGACTGAGATGGGACAGCATCAACATCGGACTTTTCCTTATCGCTAATAGCCTTAGCAATATCCCCAGCAGTTAAAGTTCCAGGACCAGGAAAAGGACCAGGACCAACCCGACCATTAATTCCATTCACGGCATTACCAATAGAACCAACCAGGCCTTGATTTCCAATAGCACCCGTACCATTCACACCTGAACCAGAACCGGCAGCATGCCCACCCTTAGCGGCATCATCACCCACAGCTTTAGCGACCTTTTTATCATCAACAGCAGCCTCCGCAACCTTAGAATTATTAGCAGCTGACCGATTATTTACAGTCGTAGTGCACTCTGTTAAAATCTCCGCAGCACTACACCGCACCGGATTACACCCCCCTACGGTTGACCATTCACGCGAACCACCGCAGGAAGTAGCGTCAACACCACTACAAACCAATTTTGAAACCTCATTACAAGACCAAGACCAGCCATACTGACCGCCGACAACAGAGCCAACGGGAGTACAATTATAAGATAATCCGGATACTCTCGTAGTACACTGAGTAATAGTCTCACCAGAACCAATCTGACCATTAGCCTGCATATAATTAGCTAAATCCAAAAGCTCCCCGTCAGTCCCATCTGACTTAGAAACAATAACCGCACCTGAGCCATAATCACCCAAAATACGACCAGCTTTTTCCTTATCGTATTCATCACCTCCAACGCCATGATCAGGAGAGCCACACGAAGAATAAGGCTCATTAGAACCACTACATATAGTTATAAACGTACTATCATTATCAGGCTCCAACCAAATATAAGCATCGGCAGACGAAGGAGAAAAAATCACAGACAACAAAGACGGCTTCCGATCATCAACATTACGCCAAGCATAATGAACGCCATCTAACATATTCCAAGCAACAACATAACCACCATGCGAATTAATACGAGCCAAAAAATAATTATAAAGTTCTACCCGAGTCCAACAACGCCATAAATAAGCATCATAAGCCGGAACAGGCGTAACAGTACAAAATGCCCAGGCATAAGGAGTAGTCGGCACTGAAAAAGCACGATCACAAAAAACAAATAAACAAATTGAAACCAAACAACTAATAATAAAATAACGCATGACCCCCCCATAAAAATAAAAAGGGGAGGACTAAAGCCCCCCCGATCTACCAAGACTATGACTTGTTAACGGTCTTAATAACCTTACGAATACACCAGATGGCACCTAACGCCGTACAGACGACTGTTGCGACTGTAAAGATCGGCCCCGTATCAACGACAACGCTAGAACCGAACGTCGAAGTCGCATAAGCAGGAACGGAAACAGAAATAACGAACACAGCACTAAGGACAAGACACATAAACTTTGACATATACTCACCCCCTCCCTATGAACAAGCCGAAATTATAGCGTAAATGAACAGCCCGGCCGAGACTATCCCTGCTATACCATAAAGAAATTCGATCTGATCAGGACTCATATCACGACCTCACAATAATTTTTACGACCTCATGTATAACCCATGAAGCAACACCCAAGACGACAATCAAAGTCCAAAAGTAATCAAACGTCAAATTACCTGTAATAACAGCACACGGAACGTTCCAGACTGTTCCCCCGGCCCCCATTAGGAAACCTCGTTACCCATCTGCACATAAGCGTTTGCCTTTACGCTGATATCCACACCAACTTTGTATTCTTTGTCAGAGAATAGGGTGAACACATCAGACTGTCCATCGGACCGAGGAACCAGAATGTTATAAAAATTCGACCCCTTTTTCGTTTTTCCACTCTTGAAAATCTTTCCCTTTACCATCAATTCCATTAATCTACCTCCAATTAGCTTATTGACCCGGATACATAAGCCCCGAATCTGAGCAGATTTAACTACTCAATTAATCGACCGATTTTCTCAATATCGGATTTATAACCCTGCAAACCTCGTATCGCCCGAGCCACAATAGAAACAATCTGAGCCGGAGGCAGCACCTTTTCATCAGACTTAAGACCCAACAAATCAACAATAATGTCATCAAGAACAGAATCATATCTCACTTTAATAGCTCCTCAACAACCAGGCGGCACGATTTATAATAAACATCACCAGACAAGAGCCCCTCGATACAATAGCCCTTAGCCTCCAAGAACTCAATAATTGACCGGTCATCAATTTCTTGATACTTATAAACACGAAAACCCCGCGACTTTAAATAATCTACAAGCCGATCTTCACCGATTCTTAACAACTTTTGATTTTTTGAAGGCGGAACAATCTTTTTAGAAGGTAACGGATATTTCTTAGATAACAACCTTAGAATACTGCCGACCCAGTTAGACCCACGACCGAGTTTGTCTAATTCCTGGCGAAACGTTGACCTGGTAAATTCCGCGACGAATTGCCCAGACTCATAAAGCTTGAATGAACCTGCGACTGTCTGTTCAATGCGATATAACGCCATATCAGGGGTTCCTCTCTTATTGTTTTCTCCCCACTCCCTATATAGCTATTATAATTTAACATAATATATCTTATCGGACATAAAATATCCTCATCTCCTGTGAACAATCTGTGGTTAAAAACGGAGAATTTCTCCGATTATCGGCGTCAGCAAAAGACTTACTCTGGGGGTGTGCAAGTTTAAGGCATTATAAAAAGGGTTATTTGTCCGCATGTTATGTCGAAATTAGAGGAATTCCCCTCGCGTCTGAAGCATACCCCTCCGCAATCTCAATCTTAATAAGCCTTCCGGGGCTTACCCGAATATTTGAATTAAGGCGAACCTTGATATAATTGGATGTAGAGCCGGATATAACACCGCCTTCATTTGTTTCAACAATCATATCATGAACTAGTCCTACATTTTTTGCTATATATGCTACTTTCTTGGATGATGCTATTGACAGCATTTGTCTGACATGCTTTTTTTTCATCAGTCCGTCGATTTGTTCAGACATCTTGGAAGCCGATGATCCGGGGCGGATAGAAAATGGAAACACATGCATATATGAAAAAGGAATATTAGAAATATTTGACACCGCCAGCTCAAACTCCCCATCGTTTTCGCCTGGAAAGCCGACAATAACATCAGTCCCGATCGCGATATTGTCGAATCTTGATAAAATTCTGTCTACACCTCTCCTAAAATCATTAATATTGTATTGTCTTCTCATATTTAGCAATAACTTATCAGTGCCTCCCTGAAGCGGTATATGAAGATGATTGCATATGCGACCGCTCGACATGAGATCGAGAAGACCGTCTGTAACTTCAGAAAGTTCTATCGAGCTTAACCGTATCCGGCTGATTCGCGTTTCCTTTATTATCCCTGTCAAAAGCTTTTCGAGGTTTATCTGTGGTAATAAATCGAGTCCATATACCCCCAGATGGATACCGCTGAGTACGATCTCATCAAACCCAAGCCGTTCGTATTTCAGGACTTCAGATATGACGTGATCTGATGGGATACTTCTGGATCTGCCCCTCGCTAACGGAATAATGCAATAACTGCAGGAATTATTACAACCATCCTGTATCTTTATGATGGGTCGATGCCTTCGGACATCCGATTCAATATTCGGATCATGGACTTCATTTTTTGGTATGAGCTTTGCAATGTCGACCTTTTGTTCATTGCCGACTATTGTGATAGCATTGTCTCCGGATATATTATCCTTATTCAATTCAGCATAACAGCCGGTTAGTATTACCCTGGCATTCGCCCGTTGAACCCTTGTTATAAGCTGTCTCGACTGGCGGTCTGCGCTTGCAGTCACACTGCAGCTGTTAATTATTACGGTATCCGCATCGTCCAGGGCTGAAACAATAGTATGTCCGCATTCGCGAAGTCTTTCTTCAAGAACTGCGCTTTCAGCCTGATTTGTTCGGCAGCCGAGAGTTAGAACAGCTATCTTCATGATATTATTGCAGAACCCCTGTAAGAGAGTGCCTTGCCGGCTTTGTAACAACGACGTCAACGATGTCTCCGGGGGAGTAAGCCCTTCCCTGATCTCTATTAAGATGACAGTTCACAATCTTGTTTGTCCTGGTTCTTCCCTGCAGGATAAGGCCTTCACTCACGGCGATCGCGGTTTCGACAAGTACTTCCTGCAAGCTCTCTTTCAGGTCCCTGTTTTTTGCGTCTGTAATCCGGTTTTGTATATCTATGATCTCATTGAGTCTTTTCGATTTCAGTTCTTCAGTAAGCTGATTTTCGAGGCGCGAAGCCGCTGTTTCAGGCCTTGGGGAATATTTGAATGCGAACATCCCGTCAAAGCCGATCTCATTGATAGCCCTGATCGTCGCCTCGTGGTCTTCGTCGGTCTCCCCCGGAAACCCTGCTATTATATCGGTTGTTATGGCGATGCCCGGAACAGCCTTTCTCAGCAGCCCGATTTTATTAAGATATTCCTCATATGTATATTTTCTGTTCATTGCCTTCAGTATTACCGATGAGCCTGATTGAAGCGGAAGATGAATATGTTCGCATACCTTGTCAAGATCGCGGATTGCGCTGATCAACCCGGCTGAAAGATCCTTGGGATGAGACGTGACAAACCTGATCCGTTTGATGCCGTCTATATTGTTTGCCTTTCTTAAAAGACCGGGGAAATCGATATCGCTCCTGTACGAATTGACATTCTGGCCCAGAAAGGTAATCTCCCTGACTCCTTCCCCTGCGAGTTTTTCAACCTCTTCGATGATCTTACCGCTCGGCCTGCTGATCTCACGCCCTCTTGTGAAAGGCACTACGCAGTAACTGCAATAATTATTGCAGCCATACATGATAGTAACCCAGGCCTTTACACTGTCCGACCTGGCCGCATCATATTCGGTCTCTGCAATTAACGGGTTGTCGGCGCATGCTACAGAATGAGGCGCTATTATGTCCAGATCCTTCAAAATATGGATATTCTGAGGTCCTATGACATAATCGACGTAAGGCGCCCGCTGAAACACAGCCGCCCTCTCCTGCTGGGCGATGCAGCCTGCCACCACTATCCTGAGTCCGGGGTTCTTCTTTTTCAGATTCTTGAGCCTGCCAAGCCTGCTGAAGAATTTCTGTTCTGCCTTTTCGCGGATACAGCAGGTATTGAAGATAAGGATATCGGCTTCGGCAGGTTTCGATGAAACTGTATGGCCGCCCGATTTCATAATGCCCGAAATCTTTTCAGAATCATGAACGTTCATCTGACAACCGAATGTTTCTATATAATATCTCATTTTATATAAATGCTCTGGAATTTATACGCACTGGATATAGCATAATAACTTTATAATTAACTTTAATAAGGCCAAGATAATACATTATATTTGCTATATATTTCTTAAATACTAGCAGATCTCTGCATGCCCCCGACATTGATAAAGAAATGGATCTTCCTTTCATAAATTGTTTACGGCAGGACCGCAAATAGGTATCTTCAAGGGTATGCCCGGCATTATAAGTGACTGTGATAATCCGGTAGTATCTGACAAAAATACCTGCGCATCTACTTTTTCAACCCCGCATTTTTTCAATAAAATCCCGATAAGTTGTTTCAAGTCCTTCTTTAAGTCCTGTTTTATGTCTCCAACCCAATGAATGAATCCGGGAAACGTCGAGCAATTTCCGGGGCGTGCCGTCGGGTCTGGAATGATCAAAGTCGATACCCCCTTTAAACCCGACAACTTTGCTTATTGATTCAGCCAATTCAGCAATTGTGCAATCTTCACCCGTGCCGATATTGATTATATCCCCAATCTGTTCAGCGGAATAATTTTCCATAAGAAAGACAGACGCATCAGCCAGATCATCTGAATACAGAAACTCTCTTTTCGGACTGCCTGTGCCCCATACCGTGACCGAAGGCCTGTTATTGACCTTTGCGTTATGAATCCTCTGCAACAGCATGGGCAGGACATGGGCGTTCTCGGGATGGTAGTTGTCATTCAGTCCATAAAGATTAGTCGGCATGACCGAAATAAAATTGAGGCCATATTGTTTATTTAAGGCATTGCATAACTTGATTCCGGCGATCTTGGCAATGGCATAGGCCTCGTTTGTGGGCTCCAGGGCAGAGGTTAACAGGCAATCTTCCCGTAAGGGCTGAGGCGCCATTTTGGGATATATGCAGCTCGAGCCCAGGAACAGGAATTTCTGAACCCCATGCCGCCAGGCAGATTCGATAACACTATTCTGTATCTTAAGATTGTCCAGGAGAAACTCCACGGGATAGTTTTTGTTGGCGTATATCCCTCCTACCCTGGCCGCGGCCAGAAATACCCATTCCGGCCTTTCATTACTGAAAAAGAGATTCACGGAAGCCTGGTCGGATAAATCCAGTTCTGAGCGATCGCGGATAATGATCCTTTCATATCCTCTTGCCTTTAAACAGCGGAGGATCGCGCTGCCGGCCAGCCCCTTATGTCCCGCAACAAAAATCTTCCTGTTAATATTATCCATTTGCCCTGCCCGTATTATTTATCGGAATGATTTTCAACATCCTGTGTGAATCAGTTAACATTGTTCCCTTCGGTCATTGACCTGCATACTGGTCAATGAAGCTTCATCTCGGCATCTACCATTTCCTTTATTATCTCTGCAAACGACCTGGTCCTTTCCCATTTCAGTTCAGCCTCTGCCCTTGAAGGATTTCCACACAAATCCACGGATTCGGCAGGCCTGAACAGTTCAGGGTCTATTACCGCATGGCTGTTAAAATCGAGACCCAGATGAGAGAATACCGCTTCTGCGAACTCCCTGACACTATGAGTTTCTCCACTGGAAATAACATAATCAGCCGGCTTGTCGGCCTGAAGCATAAGCCACATTGCGTTAACATAATCAGGCGCATACCCCCAGTCACGTCTGGCTTCAAGATTGCCGAAGGCCTGCGTCTTCTGCAGGCCCAGTTTTATTTTCACTGCCGATGAAACAATCTTTCTGGTGACAAATTCATATCCCCTGCGGGGAGATTCATGATTATAAAGAATCCCCGAGCAGGCAAAAATATCATATTGACGCCTGTAGTTTGTGACAAGCTGATAGCCGGCCACTTTTGATATTCCATATATTGACCTCGGGTTGAAGGGGGTGTTTTCATCCTGCGGAGAATAAGGCGCGTTACCGAACATCTCGCTGCTGCCCGAGAAGTAGAACTTGCATGAACGTGAAAATTCCTTGATGGTCGCAAGCAGATAATGAGTGGTATTAATGTTATTGCCGAGAATGGATATCTCATCATCGAAGGAATAACTGACAAAGCTGGAGGCCGCAAGATGATAACACTCATCAGGCATGATCTCCCTGATTATGCGCACCATCGAAAGAACATTGTCGAGAGATGCGACATGCAGTTGTATTTTCTTGAGTATATGGCGTATGTTCTTCAGTTTGTGATCCGAATCTTCAATCGAAATCCTGCGAACAATCCCGTGCACTTCATATCCCTTGTCCAGCAAGAGTTCTGCAAGATATGATCCGTCCTGGCCTGCTATTCCCGTAATCAGAGCCTTTGGAGCCATATTTTCACCTTCCTTTCACAACCGCAGAATTATAAGTCTTCTGCATAGCCGGAACTATTCATTATAATTTAAAGTCTTGAATCCCTCTTTTATACATAACATGTCCTTTTTTGCTTTTTCCATATCGGAGTTCACCATTTCATGCACCAGTTCCCCAAACGATCTCTTTGGTTTCCAGCCCAGTTTTTGTCTTGCCTTGCAAGAGTCTCCGATAAGAAGATCGACTTCAGTAGGCCTGAAATAATTGGGATCCACCTCAATTATGATATCGCCTGTTTTCAGCGAGCCTGCGTATTTGGAAGAAGGATCGACCAGTGAAATGACGCCTTTTTCATCAATGCCGGAGCCTTCCCAGTTGATAGACACGCCGATTTCCCTGAACGCGCGCTCTGAGAATTCTCTTACTGATCTCGTCTCCCCCGTGGAGATAACGAAATCCTGAGGTTCATCCTGCTGCAGCATCAGCCACATTGCCTCAACGTAATCTGCGGCATGCCCCCAATCTCTCTTTGCATTCAGGTTCCCGAGAAACAGCCTTTGTTGCAGCCCAAGAGCTATCCTGACCGCGGCCCTGGTTATCTTTCGGGTGACGAATGTTTCTCCCCTCAGGGGAGATTCGTGGTTGAAAAGGATGCCGTTGCAGGCAAAAATATTATAGGCTTCACGGTAATTCACCGTTATCCAGTAAGCATAAAGCTTCGCCACCCCATAAGGACTGCGCGGGTAGAACGGTGTTTTTTCAGACTGCGGAGTTTCAGCAATCTTGCCGTACAATTCGCTTGTAGACGCCTGATAAAACCTTGTCTTGCCGGAAAGACCCAACATCCTTATAGCTTCAAGGAGTCTCAGTGTGCCGAGAGCGTCGGCATTTGCCGTATATTCCGGCGTCTCAAATGAGACCTTGACATGGCTTTGCGCTGCAAGATTGTATATTTCATCCGGCTGGACTTCCTGGATTATTCTGATCAGGTTTGTCGAATCGGTCATATCGCCATAGTGAAGATGAAATCTCGAACCGGCATCATGCGGGTCCCGGTAAAGATGATCTATCCTGTCCGTATTGAAGAGCGATGCGCGCCGTTTGATACCGTGAACCACATAGCCTTTTTCCAAAAGCAGTTCGGCCAGATAAGCCCCATCCTGCCCTGTAACGCCTGTAATGACGGCTGTTTTCCCCATTTTCCATCCCCCCCCTGCCAGTATATTAATCGACAGCAACAATAAGACCTGTATTAATAAAATCAAAAACTTTCCGGCCAAATGTATTATAAAGAAAAGGCGCCAACATACAAAACAGCCCAATGATACATTTATCTTTTACAGATGTCTCTTCCATTAAAAGAGAGTAAAAGCGGAAGCCTTTATTTCGCGGACAAAATGTTATACAGCCGAAAAAAAAGCGACCCCGCTTTTTCAGCGGGGCCGCACGATAAAGCTTAAACTGTCGATCTCGAAGCTTCCTTGCCTTTCTCTTTCAGCGCAGCATGCGCCGCAGCGAGCTTGGCAATCGGAATTCTGTAAGGCGAACAGCTGACATACGTGAGTCCTGTCCTGTGGCAGTATTCGACAGACGCCGGATCTCCGCCGTGTTCACCGCAAATGCCAAGTTTCAGATTCTTTTTGATCGCCCTTCCCTTTTTGGTGGCAAGCTCCATCATGAACCCTACGCCTTCCTGGTCAAGTGACATAAAGGGATCATGAGCAAGGATACCTTCCTCGATATATTTCGGCAGGAACCTGCCCGCGTCGTCCCTTGACAGTCCGTAAATGGTCTGAGTCAGGTCATTCGTTCCGTATGAATAGAAATCGGCCAGCTCTGCAATCTGCTCGGATATGATACAAGCCCTGGGCAGCTCGATCATGGTGCCGACCGTATACTGGGCCTTTGCCTTGAATTGGGCCTTGACCTCTTCTGCAATCCTGACAGTAAGTTCATGCATGATCTTGTATTCGATGATAGAAGCAGTCAGCGGTATCATGATCTCAGGCACAACCTTGACTTTCTGAAGTGTTAATTCGCAAGCCGCTTCCATTATCGCCCTGACCTGCATCTCATAAATCTCGGGGTATGTTATACCGAGTCTGCAGCCCCTGTGCCCGAGCATCGGATTGGCTTCATGCAGCAGCTTGTTCTTTGCGATAAGCCTGTCTGCCGGCACATCCATTTCCTGCGCAATTTCGCGAATCTCCGCCTCTGTATGCGGCAGGAACTCATGAAGCGGTGGATCTAGAAGCCTGATAGTAACAGGCAGCCCCTTCATCTCGGTAAAAATGCCGATAAAGTCATTCCTCTGCATCGGAAGCAATTTGGCCAGCGCCTTCTCTCTTTCAGCCTTTGTGTCTGAAAGGATCATCTCCCTTACTGACTTTATCCTGTCGCCCTCAAAGAACATATGCTCGGTCCTGACCAAACCGATACCGTCGCCTCCGAACTTCATCGTAACCGCCGCGTCCTGCGGAGTGTCGGCGTTTGCGCGGACGCCGAGGGTCCTGATCTCGTCGGCCCATTTCATTATGGTATTGAAATCGCCCTGAAGTTCCGGTGTAACAAGCGGCGCTTCTCCGATCATAACGTCACCTGCAGTTCCGTTGAGAGTCACATAATCGTCTTCATTAACCCTGAGATTGCCGTTAATGAGAAAATACTTTTCATTTTCATGAATGTCTATTGCCCCGCAGCCGACAACGCAGCACTTGCCCATGCCCCTGCCTACAACCGCGGCGTGAGAGGTCATCCCTCCGCGGGCCGTCAATATGCCCTGGGCTGCATGCATACCGCCAATATCTTCCGGAGATGTTTCTGTCCTGACCAGGATTACCTTCCGCCCGTCGGCAGCAGCTTTTTCGGCTTCTTCCGCAGTAAACACTACCTGTCCTACCGCAGCTCCGGGCGAAGCCGGCAGGCCCTTGCAGACAACCTTGATATCCGATTTGGGATCGATCATGGGATGCATGAGCTGTTCGAACTGCATCGGGTCGATCCTCAATAATGCCGTCTTTTTGTCGATCATCTTCTCCCTGACCAGATCGATAGCAATCTTGAGGGCTGCGGCTGCCGTCCTCTTGCCGACTCTGGTCTGGAGCATGTAAAGCTTGCCTTCCTGAACCGTGAACTCGATATCAAGCATGTCTTTGTAATGCTTTTCGAGTTTCTGATAGATAGTGTTCAATTCAGCATATGCCTTCGGCATTTTAGCCTTGAGTTCCTGAATATGCAAGGGCGTCCTGATGCCGGCGACAACGTCCTCTCCCTGCGCGTTAATGAGGCACTCGGCAAAGAATTTCTTCTCTCCCGTGGATGGGTCTCTCGTAAAGCCGACTCCGGTGCCTGAATTCTCTCCTATATTGCCGAAGACCATCGACTGCACGTTGCAGGCGGTGCCGAGGTCATCAGGGATTCCATTCAGCTTTCTGTATTTTTTTGCCCTCTCGCCGAACCACGAACCAAAGACCGCATTGATAGCCATCTGGAGTTGCTTATAAGGATCATCCGGAAACTCCTGCGAGGTTTCTTGTTCGTATATCCCTTTGAACGTGTCGGCCAGTTTCATAAGATCCGAGGCGTCAAGATCGGTATCCAGGGCAACCCCCCGTTCCTTTCTAAGGGCTTCAAGGGCGTGCTCGAACTTCATCCTGTCGATCCCCATGACAATGCTGCCGAACATGGTTATGAACCTTCTGTAAGCGTCATAAGCGAAACGGGGATTCTCGGTTTTCCTGATAAGTCCGATCAGAGTGTCTTTTGTAAGTCCGAGGTTAAGGACGGTGTCCATCATGCCGGGCATGGAGAATTTGGCTCCGGACCTGACCGAAACGAGAAGAGGATTCTGAGGGTCTCCGTACTTCATGCCCATGTCCTTCTCGATCTTCTTCACTGCTGCGAGTACCTGGTCCCACATTCCGGCAGGATGCTTCATCTTGCTCTTAAAATATTCATTACATGCTACAGTTGTTATCGTAAATCCGGCAGGCACAGGAATCTTGAGATTGGTCATCTCCGCAAGGCCGGCGCCTTTTCCGCCAAGCAGATCCTTCATGTTGCCGTTGCCTTCAGCCTTGCCGCCGCCAAAGTAGTAGACGTATTTTGCAGTCCCAGCTTTTTTGACCGGCATAGCTTTACTTTTCTTGACCGTTACAGCTTTAGCTTTTTTGACCGGAGCAGCCTGAGCTTTCTTAATCGGCGCAGCTTTAGCTTTCTTAACCGTCTTTTTGGCTGCCGCAGGCGCCTTCCTGCTTTTTACGATCTTGGCCATACAAAACCCCCTGCTATTTAATAGTTATTTGTTTCCTCAAGAGCCTACAATTTTATCGCACTAATCTCTAAAAAATCAAGGAATATTGCCGCTAATAGGATATTTCAGTCAATAATATCAGGCGCCTTTTCCTTTACATCGCAAGAATAAATATCTTTTCTGATTTGACTATCCCGGATATAATTGTCAGGGATCCGCTTAACATTGTTTTCAAAACATATTTTCCTATAATGATAAATCCCGGATTATCGCCGCGCCTTGGCGCTGCTTCTTTACAAACCAAACCTCTGTGAGTAAAATCAATAAATGAAGAAACTGCGCGTGGCGCTATGCCAGATCAACCCTGCAGTTGGAGATATTGAAGGGAATACGGAAAAGATAATCCGGGCAATAAGGACTGAAGAAGTCCACATGCCGGATATCATAGTCTTTCCCGAACTTGCCGTCACCGGTTATCCGCCCGAAGACCTGCTGAACAAGCCTCAATTTATCGATGATAATATCAGCGCGCTCGGGCAAATAGCCCAAATTGTCGGAAATCCTATTGTCGTTGTCGGATTTGTGGACAGGGACTGCCGTTTATTCAATGCCGCCGCAATAATACACCGGAAATCCGTAGTAGACATTTATCACAAGATCCATTTGCCTAACTATGGGGTCTTTGACGAGATGAGATATTTTAGCCCGGGCAATCGATGCTCAATATATACCGCAGGTAAAATTAAGTTTGGAGTGGATATCTGCGAGGATATCTGGGCTGAAGACAGTCCGGCCCGGCTTCAGGCCGCATCCGGAGCTCATCTTATTATCAATATCAACGCATCCCCCTATCACATCTACAAGCACGAAGATCGTCTTGATATGTTGTCAAAGAGGGCAAAAGACAACAACATCGCAATCGCATACCTGAACATGACGGGAGGCCAGGATGAGCTGGTATTCGACGGGCATAGTCTGATTTTCGACAGCAGCGGCGAGTTAATCGCAGAAGGCAAAAAGTTTTGCGAAGAGACTATCCTTTTTGATATCGTCCTCGATGAGCGTCAAAGCGGTTCTCTTACCTGCGATACTCCGGATGATCTGATGGTCGACAAGATTTTGGTTGCAGCGGATCCCGATCAGGCCATAAAGCCATCCCTGCCTGACAGAACATTGCAGAGCCGGATCGGCATTATTCCCGATATCAATGAAGATATCTATAGCGCCCTTCTCCTCGGGGCGGGAGATTATATCAGAAAAAACAATTTTAGCGAAATATGTATCGGTCTTAGCGGTGGAATCGATTCTTCTCTTGTTGCGTCGATAGCGACCGACTCGCTCGGCAGCAATAATGTCATTGGAATATTTATGCCTTCACCATATACTTCCAGGGAAAGCAGGATCGACGCCTTTGAACTGGCAGGCAACATGGGCATTCGCATACTGGAGATGCCGATATCGTCAATATTCGACTCCTTTCTCAAAACGCTTGAACCTGAATTCCGCAAGGCGCCATCCGGTATTGCAGAGGAAAACCTGCAGGCGAGAATACGCGGAAATATCCTGATGGGCCTTTCCAACAAATTCGGATGGCTTGTCCTTACCACCGGGAATAAATCGGAAATGAGTGTGGGTTATGCCACATTGTATGGTGATATGGTCGGCGGCTTTGCGCCTATAAAGGACATTCCTAAAACCCTTGTTTACAGGTTGTGCGAATGGAGGAACAGGAAAAACAGCTCGCCGTGGATACCCGAACGGGTATTGACCAAGGAGCCGACGGCTGAACTGAAACCGGGACAAAAAGACACTGACAGCCTGCCCCCTTATGACATTCTGGATCCCATACTGAAGGCCTATATCGAAGACTCGAAAGGATTTGAAGAGATAGTTTCTCTCGGATATGACGCCAAACGTGTACAAAAGGTGATCAAACTGGTAGACCGCAGCGAATATAAAAGAAGGCAGAGCCCGCCGGGAACCAAAATAACGCCGCTGGCTCTTGGACGGGACCGTAGATTCCCGATAACAAATAAATACAGGAGTTGCTGAGACATGAGAAAAATTTCTATTCTCGTCGTGATTGCGTTTCTGTCTATTTCGTTTATGCCGCCCTATGCCCCGGCTGCTGAAAAAGCCTATTCGCCGCAACAGCAGGGCAGTTCTTTTGTGAAGAACAAGGATGTGCAGGCAGTCAAACCCAAAAAACCGGTCGCGATAAAATTGCGCCGGAGCGCGACAGGACAATATTCCTGGGATATTTCCGGACATAACGCGGATGATGTATACAGGGCGGACAACCGCCTGAGAAAGCTTCTGAAGGTCGATCAATAAAAACAGGAGAGCGCATGGAAAATTTTTCGATTGATGAAATACTGGAACAGGCGATCCAGACAGAAAAACTCGGAAACCGGTTCTATACCGAAATGGCTGAAAAGTTTATCGGGGATGAGGAATTGAGAAAGCTGTTCCTGACACTGGCAGACAAGGAAGCCGAACATGAGGCGCTCTTCACCTGCATGAAGGACACCGCAGGAAAATCCGAACCTTCGCCTGTTGACTGGGAAGAAGTTTCGCACTTTATGCGCGCTATTGTCGAATCTGAATTCTTTCTCGGCAATAAAAAGAACCTGGCCGGTATGGAAAAAATAACATCTGTTGCTGAAGCAGCGCAGTTCGCCCTGGGATTTGAAAAAGAGACTATGCTTTATTTTATCGGCCTGCGCGATGTCGCTCCTCAAAAGGAGGCAGTTGACGCTATTATTGGGGAAGAGCGCTGCCATATAAAATGGCTCTCCATTTTCAGGGATAATCTCACTGAACGCGGCCAATGACAGGGGGAATTCTTTACGTAGTCGCCACTCCGATTGGCAATCTTGAAGATATCTCGGCAAGGGCCTTGAGGATACTGAAAGAGGTTGATCTGATAGCGGCTGAAGACACCCGGCATTCGCTGAAGCTGATGAGCCACTTCGGTATATCAAAGCCGCTGGTCAGTTACTGGTCGGAAAAGGAGAAGTCTAAAGCTGAGGAGATTATCGCACGGTTAATATCGGGGTCCGATGTCGCGCTTATCTCGGATGCAGGCACTCCCGGTATATCCGATCCGGGGAGTGTACTCATCCGCCGGGCCATCGAAGAAAATATCCGCATAATACCTATTCCCGGACCGTCGGCCCTCATCGCTGCGCTCTCAGTATCAGGACTTGATACTGACGGATTCACATTTGCAGGATTTCTCCCACCCAAAAGCGGTCAGCGGCGGAAACGTCTTTCCGACCTGGCCCATACAGCAGAAACCCTGATCTTTTACGAAGCCCCTCATCGTATCATCGAAAGCCTTGAAGACATAAGAGACTGCCTCGGGGACAGACGCGCCGCTGTCGCAAAAGAGATTTCCAAGATGTATGAAGATGTTCAGAGGGGAAAGTTGTCCGAGATAATTATTTCCTTGCAAAACAGCACAATAGCCGGGGAATATGTAGTAATGGTTGAAGGTTATCAAAAACAGGCTTCTTCCATTGACGAGGCCCTGGCGGAAGTGCAGGCGCTACTAAAAAAAGGCCTCGGCCGCAAAGAGGCGGTCAAGGTGGTGGCGGAGAGTTATCAAATCAGCAAAAAAGAGTTGTACGATAAAAGCCTGGGCAGCTGATCTGCGCTTTAATGAGATGAATCTGTCAGAACCACATCATTTTCTCGAAATCAGCGGTCGGCACAGTCACTCTGATCTGCCCCCTGAGGGGACAGCGGTCAATGATCCTGTCTGCAAGCGAGGCCCGATCACTCTCATGGATTGCAGAAACTCCGTTCTTGATTATCTCTACGGCAAATTGAATCTCGTCGTTTTCAGCCGCATCGATCAACCTGAACGGGATGGCTATCTCAAAAATATCTTTTGCAACGGACTCCAGCCCGGCGCCGGTGTCCGCCCATTTTTCACCATCAGCCCTGTACAGTTTTGCATGGTCTTCCATGGGGGCAAATATTATCCTGAACTGCGAGGGGCTGAAAATATCTATGCAGAAGGCAATCTCTTCTCCCATAAGGGCAAACGGAGCCGCAGGGTCCAGTCTGATATATAGATTGTCCTTGTCAAACCCGTAATAGAGGTCTGAAATGACGCTCTCTGCCTTATGCATGCTGCCCCCGCCCCTTTTCACATCTATTTGTCCGCTGTTATACCACTCGTAATAGTTTGAAACGACTCCGTCGATCCGGGGATATATAAACCCTTTGATAGCAGTGTCGGGAGCGATATTCCTGTCCTCCAGCAATATCGGCTCATACAGATTAGCCGGTATGTCTTTTCCGATTACACTATAGACCTTCATAAGATAATTTCTGAAAAGCTCGTCAAATTGCTTTGCGTTATCCGACGAATGTTCATCACCATACCACCAGTTCCAGTCGCTGCCCTCGGCCGCGTAAAGAGCTTTCCAGGCTTCGGACACATCAAAGCAGGGATTTGTCTTGATAAAAGCAGTGAGATCGTCCCTGGTCTGAGAAAGATAGTCCCAGGAAAGATTGTCCTCATCATGTCCGATCCATACATGGAAATCGGCGTTGATCCAGGAACCGGTATGAAGTTTCCTGAGCGGTTCTCCGGAACCGAATTCATTGATGAATTCCGACATGGTGACCGTCCTGAACCGCCTGTCATTGCTCAATGCCCTGTATAATGCCCTGAGAAAATCCTGCCCGTCATTAATGTAATATTCCCAGGCGTTTTCGCCATCGAGGATAACCGGCACGACAAACGGCTGCCCGTCAGGCAGAGACTCCCTGATATTGGAGAGCTTTTCGATAAAATCATTAACAGCTTTTTCGGGCGGCCAGCCGGAATACACAAATCCTATTTCATCGGAAAGTTTGTGATCTCTGAAAAAGAGAGAGAGTCCTGAATATTGATAAGGCCGGTAAAGGGCCTGAGGATCGAGAGTCTGGCCTTCACTGCCTCTCAGGGGCCGGGAAAGTGAACGCGCAAGAACTTCCTCATCGGTAGCAATCCATTTGATGCCCTCGGAGCTTATTGCAACAGCTACATCTTCACTTACAGACCCCTCGGAAGGCCACATGCCAAGGGGTTTGAAGCCGAAGGTCTTTTCGCAGAACCCTATTCCGCTCCTGATCTGATGTATGGCATCCTCCGGGTGAGCAAAACGTTTTTTCGGCAATTTGATCCAGGGCATTGCGATCCGCGCCGAATCAGTGTCGCAAAGCAGGGGCAATATCGGATGATAATACGGGCTCACTGAAATCTCGATCTGGCCTGAAGCAGAAAGCTTCCGGTATTCAGGGATTATGCGTTTCAGTATATCCAGCTGTTTTGCGATGAGCTGCTGTTTATCGTTTTCCGTGTAGTCCCTTCCCTTCTCTACAAGCTCCTTAAGGAAGGGATCGCTGTCCCTGAACATAGGGTCTATCCAGATGAGATTGAAAAGCAGTTGCAGGTCACACAGGTCCTGATCGGAAAAATATTTTATGGTCCGTCCCAGATCGCTCCTGGAATAACTCAGCCCCCGTTTTTGAAGCAGTTCATAATACCGGGGATATGGTTTTATCATGGTGTCCCAATTGGCGAGAAAGAAATATTCGACTATGAATACACGCTCTTCATGCGTAAGCTCGGAAGGCGCTTTCAGCGTCAGCTCCATATGTTTGTCACGGGCCCCGTTCTCTATATAATCGTTAAGCTGCTCGATCAAAGAAGGAACCACATTAAAGGTCTGCCTGATGGCGGGGAAGTCTTCAATAATCCTGACCATGTCAAGATAGTCTTTGACTCCGTGCAGGCGGACCCATGGAAGCGTATATATGCCGCTGAAAGGGTCCTTGTACGACGGCTGATGCATATGCCACAGAAAGGCAATATGTAAGGGTCTGTCCTTCAAGTGGCTCTAATCCTGCTTGTCTTTCTTTTTGATCTGAAAGATGACCTCGTCCGGCTTTGCAAGACCATATTCTTCCCTCGCATATTTTTCTATGTAATAGGGGTCTTTTTTAAGCGAGTTGACATGTTCTTTCAAAACCCTGTTTTCCTTGTTCAAAGTTGCTATATCCTGCTCCAGACGTTCCCTGTTTTCCCTGAGCTCAAAATATTTAAATACGCCCATATCCCCGAAAAAAAGGCTGTACGACAAAAGCGCAATTATTGCAAGCGCAAACAAAAAAAAGACATATGCGCGTTTCTTGCGTTCGCGCCGGACCTGGCTTTGCAGGCCCGGCGTCTTTTTGGTCTTATTAATTGCAGTCCTCGCCATTACAGATTATAAAATGCGCCCTTTCCCCTGAATATTGAGGTTCCGCCGAGTTCTTCTTCAATTCGCATCAGCCTGTTATACTTCGCAATACGTTCGCTCCTCGACATGGAACCGGTCTTAATAAAACCGGTATTGCAAGCCACTGCCAGATCGGCTATTGTGGTGTCTTCAGTCTCTCCTGACCTGTGAGATATTACAGCCGTATAGCCGGCCCTCTTTGCGGTCTCTATTGCGTCGAGGGTTTCGGTCACAGTCCCTATCTGATTGAGTTTGATCAGGATCGAATTGGCAACCCCCTTCTTAATGCCTTCTTTCAGTATCTTTGTATTCGTCACAAACACATCATCGCCCACCAGCTGGACCCTGGCTCCGATCTTGTCTGTGAGCAGCTTCCAGCCGTCCCAGTCATTCTCAGCCATGCCGTCTTCAATAGAGAGCACAGGATACTTTGCCGAAATTCTCTCGAAATATTCGGTCAGATCTTTGGATGAAAGCTTTTTACCTTCAAAATTATATTTACCGTTTTGATAAAGTTCTGATGATGCGACATCCAGCGCCAGGAAGACATCCTTTCCGGGTTTGTATCCGCTCTCTGTAATCGCCTGAATGATAATCGAGATAGCCTCTTCATTAGAAGCGAGGTTAGGCGCAAAACCGCCTTCGTCGCCAACCGCGGTATTCAGTCCCTTCTTTTTCAGTATCGACTTCAATGTCTGGAATATTTCTGCGCCGGCCCTGACAGCCGCAGAGAAATCCTTTACCCCGGCCGGCATTATCATGAATTCCTGAATATCGAGATTATTGTCGGCATGCGCCCCGCCGTTTATGATATTCATCATAGGCACAGGCAGTTCCCTGGCATTGCAGCCGCCGATATAGCGGTAAAGAGGCAGTTCCATCTCTTCCGCCGATGCTTTACAAACGGCCATAGACACACCAAGAATGGCATTGGCTCCAAGTTTAGTCTTGTTCTCAGTGCCGTCCAGATCAAGCATTACCTGGTCGATGAAGACCTGATCCGAGGATTCAAATCCGACGATAGCCGGGGCGATGATCGTATCGATATTCTTGACCGCCTTAAGAACCCCTTTGCCATGGAATCTTTTTTTATCGCCATCCCGCAGTTCAAGGGCTTCTCTTGTTCCGGTTGACGCTCCGGACGGCACAATAGCGGAACCGATGACCCCGCTGTCAAGAACAACCTCGACCTCAACTGTGGGATTCCCGCGGGAATCAATCACTTCGCGCCCAAACACTCCCAGTATTTCACCCATTTCAACTACTCCTTTCTGCCTTATTATTATAATTTAACAGCATGAATTGATTCACTATTAACATCAGCCATCGCTTCCATAACAACCTCGGACAAGGTTGGATGGGCATGAACCATCTCCGCCACATCCCTCGCCTTAAGTCCGGAGCTAATGGCTATAGTCCCCTGCTGAATGAGTTCGGCGGCATTCGGGCCTATTATATGCATGCCCAGAATCCTGTCCGTATCCGCATCAGCGACTATTTTTATTATACCTGCAATCTCTCCAATTGTATGAGCCATTGCGAGAGATCTGAACTGAAAACGACCGATGCGAACATTGATGCCGCGATCTTTTGCCTGGAACTCACGCAGGCCAACAGAGGCTATCTGCGGCGATGTGAACATCACAGCCGGGATTGCGGAATAATCCATCGCAACATTATTGCCGCCGCATGCGTTAGACGCCGCCACATGGCCTTCCCTGGACGCGACATGGGCAAGCATCATACCGCCGATAACATCGCCTATGGCATAGATGCCCTTCACATTGGTTTCGAGTTTATCGTCAACAAGAATATTCCCGGATGGACCTATAGCAATCCCCAGACTTTCAAGGCCGAGATCTTCTGTATTGAAACTCCTGCCGACAGCAACGAGCAGTCTGTCTGCGCTGATTTCAGCCCCATTGCTGAGAACAACATGGACTCCGGGGGCTGTATCGACCTTTTTTATTTCTACACCTGTTATGAGTTCTATCTTTTTCTTTCTGAATTCTCTTGCGAGCGCCTCTGAAATTTCCATATCCTCCGAGGCAACTGCCCTGTCTTTGAGTTCAACAATGGTTACCTTTACTCCAAACTCAGAGAACATATATGCGAACTCGCAGCCTATGGCCCCGGCCCCGACTATTATCATACTCGAGGGCAGGGAATTCATCCGCAACGCGTCATCGCTGGAAATGATCGTGTCGCCATTGAAAGGCAACTGCGGCAAAACAGCAGGCCTTGATCCGGTCGCTATGATTATCCTGTCGGCTTCAATATCCTCCGCCGGGCCGTCCCTCTTTGCAACTTGAATATGATCTTTACCGGTAATACTGCCCCGCCCTTCTACAAGACGGACCCCTCGAAATCTGAGCAGAGACCTTATGCCCTTTACCTGAATTGAAACGACCTTGTCTTTTCGTGCGTTGATCTTCAGGATGTCCGGTCTGATTTCACCGGTCAGGTCAATGCCGAACTCCTCAAGCCTGCGGGCCTTGCCAAGCGCGCCCGCTGAAGCAATAAGCGTTTTAGTCGGTATGCACCCATGGTTCAGACAGGTTCCGCCGACCTCTTCTTTCTCAATAATAGTAACCTGCGCGCCAAGCATGGCGGCCCTGACGGCAGCGACATAACCGCCCGGCCCAGCCCCGATTACCGCAAGCCTCACTTATTCGCCTCTTCCTCGATATATGCCTCGTACTCCTCGGAATCCATAAGGTCTTCAAGTTCGGCAGGATTGTCTATCTCAATCACCGCTATCCAGCCTTTGTTATATGGGTCATCATTAATGATCTCGGGAGAGTCCGCGAGCGACTCATTAACCTCCAATACTGTGCCGCTCACCGGGGCTATCACCGCAGAGTTGGCCTTGGTCGACTCAATCTCGGTCAATTCGGTGTTGGCTGAAACCTCCACATCCGTCTCCGGCAGATCAACATATACAATGTCTCCGAGAGACTCCTGCGCGTAATCCGTAATGCCTATGACGGCCTTTTTCCCGTCAATCTTCGCCCAGGTATGTTCCTTGTGATACTTGATGTTCTCAGGGTTCATGACGTTCCTCCTCCTGCAAATAGCTGGTTCCAGATCTTATACCCCGCATGCCCCCACATGCCGGGAGAACGATCGATTTCTCCAATCCTCTTTTTTACTATATATCAATAAGCAATGGCAAATAAAAATTTTCGCCGAAGTTAAAGATTATGGTTCAAGGTCTCCTGCCGTATGGTATCATAATTCAAAATGGCCGGAATTTTTCAAAAGATAAAACTTTATCTCAGCATGATAAAAATTGCGCATTCCGTGTTTGCGCTCCCGTTTGCGTTTACGGCGGCAGTTCTTGCGGCATCGGGATTGCCTTCAGGCAGACAGATATTATGGATCACTGTTGCTATGGTCGGAGCCCGTTCAGGGGCCATGGGGCTTAACAGAATAATCGATGCAAAGATAGACGCCCTGAATCCGCGAACATGCAGGCGTGAGATACCCGCAGGCAGAATCAGCTCCGGTGCGGCTCTGGTCTTCACTATCATCTCGTTTTGCATAATGCTGTATGCGGCATATGAACTGAATCCCCTTTGTCTTGCCCTTGCGCCTTTGGCGATCATGGTTCTCACTGCCTATTCATATACGAAAAGATTCACGTGGGCGTCGCATATAGTCCTCGGTATCGCGATTGCTATCGCGCCGTTGGGCGCATGGGTCGCTGTAAAAGGGACCATTGATCCGGAGATTTTCCCGTTAGTCGCAGCAGTTGTATTCTGGCTCGCCGGCTTCGACACTCTTTACGCGTTGCAGGACATCGAATTCGACAGAAAACATGGACTGTATTCCATACCCGGAAGATTTGGGGTGAGCAAAGCCCTGCTTATTTCCAGGCTTTTCCATGCGGCCACCTTCGCTCTTTTTATAATGACAGGTCTCATCTTCGGCCTTAATTTTTTTTACTGGATCGGATTGCTCATAGCTCTGACGCTTCTCATCTATGAACACTATCTCGTCCGGCCCGGCGACCTGAGCAGGCTTGATATGGCTTTTTTCAATATGAACGGATACCTCAGCATAACGATTTTTTTATTTACCTTTATTTCAGTAATGCTCAAATAAAGATAGAGTAATCATTTTTCAGGGTTTTCTTGACAACCGGAGTCAGGTTAAAATATTGTTTAATAAATTCGGCTATCCAGAAGGAGCGGCAATGGACAAGATCAAGACAGGCATTATCGGCGGATCGGGCATGGATGATCCCCGCCTGATGAAAGACATCAGGAAAAAAAAAGTAAAAACCCCTTACGGCAATCCCTCTTCCCTTCTTACCACGGGGAAAATAGGTGATGCCGATGTCGTAATACTCGCTCGTCACGGCAAAGATCACACAATCTATCCCACCGGCGTGAATTTCAGGGCCAATATCTATGCCCTGAAAAAAGAGGGCTGTACCCATATCCTCGCGACTACGGCCGTGGGTTCATTGAGAGAAAAAATCAGGCCGGGTGATCTGGTATTCATAGACCAGTTCATCGACTTCACAAAGCAGCGGGCGCTCACCTACCACGATAAAACAGTGATTCATACGCCGATGGCCGAACCCTTCTGCCACTGTCTCAGATCGCTGCTTGTCAAATCCGCAAAAGAGCTGAAGATGCGTTATCATTCCAAAGGAACGGTCGTCACCATAGAAGGCCCCCGTTTTTCGACCAGGGCTGAATCTCACATGTTCAGGTTGCTCAGGGGAGATGTGATAAACATGTCGACTGTGCCCGAAGTGATACTTGCAAGGGAACTCGGCATTTGTTATCAGGCTATTGCGATGTCCACCGACTACGACTGCTGGAAGGAAGGTGAGGAGTCGGTGACCGCCGATATGGTCTTCTCCATAATGGAGAAGAATGCCGGCAATGTAAAGGACATTCTGCTCAAGACCATCCCAAAGATAAATTACATCGAATGCTCGTGCAGGCAATAGGAGGATAGTATGCAGATAAAATCAAGGATCAGGACTATTCCGGACCATCCCAAAAAGGGGATTATGTTCAGAGACATCACTACACTCATTAAAGAGCCTGTAGGATTCAGACTCGTCATTGACGCCCTGACGCAAAGGTATATCAGGGGAGATATCAATTTCGACATCATCGTCGGCATAGAGTCGAGAGGCTTCATCATCGGCGGAGCCCTCGCATATACTCTCGGCAAGGGATTTGTCCCCGTAAGAAAGAAAGGCAAATTGCCTGCTGAAACGGTCAGCTACGAATATAAACTCGAATACGGAACCGACACGATAGAGATTCATAAGGACGCAATTTCAGAAGGAGAGAGGGTGTTGGTAATCGATGACCTGCTGGCAACCGGAGGCACTGCGCTTGCGACCGCAGAACTCATAAAAAAGCTTGGGGGCGAGATCGTAGAAATGGCCTTTATCGTCAACCTTCCCGCTGTCGGCGGCGCAAAAAGACTTCTCGCTGAAGGATATAAAATCTTCTGTCTCACCGAATTCGAGGGGGAATAAAACCCCGGGACCTTAATGGAAAAGGCAGACTACATAATCTGCGGCGATTATGTCCTTACAATGAATGACGGCCTTGAGGCGGTCAAGAAGGGGGCTGTCGCTGTTCATGGCGGAGCTATCCTGGATGTCGGCCATGCCAAGGATATTCTCAGGAAGTATGCTGCCGACCAGGTTCTCGAATGCGGGAACAGCGTACTGCTGCCCGGATTCATCAACACCCACTCGCATGCCCCGATGGTCTATTTCAGGGGACTGGCCGATGACGTGCCCCTCAAAGATTGGCTCGAAAAATATATCTGGCCGGCAGAGACCCGCCTGCTCTGCCCGGAATTTGTGCGGGACGCCGCGGAACTGGCCTGCCTTGAGATGCTAATGGCAGGCGTCACCACATATAACGACACATATTTTTTTGGAGACAGTTCTGCTGAAGCGGCCAAGGCGCTTGGCATGAGGGCTATGCTCGGAGCGGGAGTAATAGATTTTCCAACAGTAACCGGCAAAGACGTCGATGAATATCTTGGGAACGCTGAAAGATTTGTTGCAAAGTGGAGGGGAGACAATCTCATTGTTGCATGCATTGCGCCTCACTCGGCATTTACATGTTCGACGGATACGCTGAACCGGTCAAGACAGCTTGCCGCCAGACTTGACGTCCCCCTGCACATACATCTCGCCGAAACCATTCTGGAAGTCGGCGAAATTATCGGAAAGTACGGCAAAAGACCTGTCGAATATCTCGAAGCAATCGGCTTCCTTGAGGAGCGGGTCATTGCGGCGCATTGCGTACATGTCGACGACAGAGAAATTGAAATCCTTGCGCGGAGAGGCGTGTCTGTCTCTCACTGCATCGAGAGCAATCTCAAACTCGCCTCGGGTATCGCTCCCGTGCCGAAGATGATAAAGGCAGGCATAACCGTAGGACTCGGGACGGACGGAGCTGCAAGCAATAATGATCTGAATATAATGAGCGAAATGTCTACAGCGGCAAAGGTCCATAAGGCAATATCGAATGACCCTTCGGCTCTCGACTCCAAAACAGCCCTTTTGATGGCTACCAGGTGGGGAGCGGATACGCTTGGGCTCGGCAGCGTGATTGGCTCTATTGAAAAAGGCAAGAAAGCGGATATTATCGGGATTAGTCTGGATGGACCGCATTCTTATCCCATGCATGACATATACTCACACCTTGTTTACTCAGCCATGGCGTCTGATGTGCAAAATGTTATGGTGGATGGGAAACTGCTGATAAGAGACAGAAGGCATGTCTTCGCTAACGTGGAGTCGATATTGCATAAGACGAATCAGTGGCGGGCAAAAATGACAGTCTGAGATACGGATTATGTGACATCCCTCTTTTTTCCGTTATATTTATAGTATCGATATTCCTAACAAGGAGAACAGAATGATCAACGGCTTTGAAAATGCGTCCTCATGCTGGAAAAAGATCCTTGCTGATGTGAAGAAGAACAGTGTATTGCTTCCTGTTATAGAAAAATTCGCGCATGAGAATAATGACTTTTCTCCGATTGTCTTTGGCACGTCCGGATGGAGGGGAGAGATCGGCTCGGACTATACGTTCAAAAGGCTCAGAATCGTCGTCGACGCGATCATAGAGATGTTCCGCGAAGAAGACCCTGCTGTAATGGCTGATATAGGCGTTTCGGGGTTCGACGAGATTAAACGGCGCGGCGTTATTGTCGGTCACGACAATCGCTTTCTGGGCAAAGATTTTGCCTGGGAGGCCATCGGAAGGTTGCAGAATGCGGGCATTAAGACATGGTATGCCGGCGAGGCACCTACCCCGGAATTTTCGACGGGCATTGAAATGACAAAGGCGGCCTGCGCGATAAACCTGACGCCATCGCACAATCCGGCTAACTATGCCGGCTTCAAATTCAATCCGGCTGACGGCGGACCTGCCGGCTCCGGAATAACATCCATGATAGAAGCAATCGCCAACAGGATGATTTCCGAAAAACGCCCTTCTGAACCGATATCGGCTGCGACTGTTGATACAATCGATCTGACTGAAATTTATATCAAATACATAATCGAAAGAAAAACAATAGACCTGGACAAGATCAGGCATTTCATTGCGGAAACGGATTGTCTGATTATGATAGACAATGTTCACGGATCCACAAGAACGCGCGTTCAGAGAATCCTTGGTTCGAGCCCGAAAGTCAAATATCTCAGGACAGAAGACGACTATCTCTTTGGCGGCGTTGCCCCTGAACCAAACGAAAAGAATATGGCGGGAATCGAAACAGAACTTTCAAAATCCAGGGCGCGTTTTAAACTTGGCGTCATAATGGATCCGGATGGAGATCGCGTAAGACATTCAGACGGGAAGGTTCAGATACCGATGAACTATTTCGGCGCGATGGCTCTCCACTTTCTTTACACGCACAAAGGGTTTCGCGGCATTGCGGTAAAATCAGTGGCGACAAGCAATTTTGTCAATGCGATAGCCGCGCAGCTTGGGATCGGTATCAGGGAGACTGCAGTCGGCTTCAAGAACTTCAGGCCATATCTCCTGCCGGACTCAAAAGAAAAGGCAGTCGTCGCCTTCGAGGAATCTGATGGAATCTCCGGGTACAACCATACCCTTGAGAAAGACGCCCTATTCGGGCTTCTCCTTTCCATTGAGATGATGGCGGTAGCCGGCATGAACCTGGGAGATTATCTGAATGAGTTGATGCGCGTTTTCGGAAGTTATTATCCCGACCGGTCCGGCATCTCGGTGGATAAAGCTCTTGTCGGAAGGGCGCTCACCGATAAGCTTTCGGTTATAGGCGTAAAATATCCGAAAGGAAAGTCTATAAAGATAGAGGACAGTGAATGTATGATCACAGATGTGATATCGGTAGACGGAATTAAGATGATCCTCGACGACGGCGCATGGCTGATGATACGACCGTCGGGCACTGAGCCCAAGGTGCGTTTCTATATCGAAGCGCGCTCAGAGGACATGAAAAAAGGCCTTCTCCTCGCGGCCGAAGTGATAACGAGAGAAGCGCTGAAATAACATTTCGCGCGTCTCTCGTCGGTAGAGTCGACGTCTAATGCCCTTATTTGTGGTTACGTTGCATGAAGGTCGCTTTTACTTTGGCTGCCTTTGTCGCCTTGATAGTACAAATCGCAGCGTTTGTGTTGTTGCCTGTCTCTGCGCTCCCAGCCATTTTTGCGCATGTCCCCTTCCAGGACACCTTGAAACCCTCCTTCGCCTTTGCCTTTATTTTTAATGTTTCATTCTTGCTGAATGACGCAGAGCCGGTATTCTCGTCCGGATAACTATAGCTTATGCCCGAAGGATTCGACGTTATCCTGCCCTCCCCCTCCCCGCTGGAGGCGACCGTCACCTTTATCACCACCTTGTATGATATACCGCCACGCACGCACCGGGCGCTGTAGTTCCATTTCTTGTAGCTGGATTTGAGCGACACGCTGCCGGACGCTATCGGTATATACCATGCCTTGTCCTCTGAGTCCGTCAAAGAGGTGGAAGACCACCAACTGCGGTATCTGGCTGTATTGGGAAAATACGTGATGTCGATAGCCGGAGAATACCTGTCTACAGAGGTAATGGATTCCAGCTCCTTGATGTTCGGCAAACGCCAGCCGGTCCTGCCGCCGAGATTGAGTGCATTGCAGTATTTCAGCGCGTCGTCCCATGTGAGTTCGCCCGCTTCTCCGCTGCAATCCGAGTCATTATTCTGACCCGCGCTGCATTTCTGCCACATCAGGCCCGTGACCTTGTCCGTAACCGTGCCGTCACCGTTATCCTTAAAGCTTTGAACCTGACTGTCTCCGCGCACACACCTGACATAGCCCTCGCTGTCGCCGTCCTCCTTAGAACTTGAGAGCGAGCCGTTGCTGAAATCCATGCCCCACCGCATATTGTTGGCCGCATCCCTCACACTTGAAGTCCAGTAGACGCCGATCCTGGTCTCTGTAAAGACCTTTTTATTTATAGTGGGCTGCAGATAACTCACCAAAGCTGAATAATCCCCGATACTAAGCAGCTCTCTCTTCGCAGGCAGCCGCCAGTCGTTGTATCCCGCCAGGTTCATGCTGTTCAGCTCGGCGCAGGCAGAGGCGCCTTCGGGATTAAAATCCTTGTGATATGTCCCGCTCGCCTGATACCAGTTGTATTCCTTCGCATTGCCCGTGCAATACTGATCGTTATTCTGCCCCATGGTGCATCTCTGCCACATCAGGCCCGTGACCTTGTCCGTAACCGTGCCGTCGCCGTTGATCGTATAGCTCATGGAATGAATGGTGTATTCTCCGTCCTGACCCGTGCCGGCGCAGGTTATCTCCTCTCCCGAGGAGTCATAGCACTTCTTCTGCCCGGTGTCAGGCAGCCAGTAGGCCTGGGCGCATACGGAAAAGATCAGTATAATCGTGATAGTTGCGCATAAGACCGGAATCCTTTTCTTCATTCGATATCCTCCTCAATCCTGGGCTTGTCATTAAAGAAGTGAAAGCAATACGAGAGCCGTCATGGCCGGCCATTTCAGCTCCCTTATAATAATTCCGGGTTAATCGATATCTTATCGGCAAATCCGGAAGAATCTTGATTATAATCATAAACGTCAACTATGGCGGAGGCCCTTTATGTCCCACTGTTTTCGGAAGCAAACGCCAGCGCGACCACCGCCGAGTCCTCTCCGGCCTTCAAGGACAAACTTCCGTCAATCCAACCTACGCGTCTGAGCATAGCCCTTTTCTGATAACCGTCGTTCATTAGGATTCCGGGTATCAGTCCTGCTTCTATCGATATGGAAACAGACCCCTCATTTTCAGATACGCTGAAGACTATCTGTTTGCTGCCCTCTTCTACCATTGCTTCGACTATAATTTCGAGAATTTCTTCAAGCCTTCCGCGGTCGGATCTGATCATGACCTCAGGTCCTTCATCAATGACAAAGTTCACATCCTTATAAACCGCCTTGTAGGCCATACGCCTGATTAAAGACTTTACAAATGCCTTCTCATCGTCCAGAGTGTCGAAAATGCTTTCATCGGCATGGACATCCTCCTTCAGCGCATCAGTAAAACCTTTCAGGAAAGAGCGGGCTTCAACTATCGTAATATCCTGTTTTATGTCCCGGCCTGAAGCGTCTTCTATATAGTCGTCAAACAGGCGCTCAAGCCTGCCTAATAATGTCTTCCCCACAACGCACTCCAGACCTTCGGACTTCAGCATGCATTTGATCCTGTTGAATAATACAGCTGACTTGATTATCAATTTCAACTCAATAAGTCTGCCCGAATGCATCTGCTCCGCCATTTCATTGAACGTGGAAAATAATTCGCCGAGCTTCCCTGAATCCAGGCTTGCCGCATAATTCAGCGCGGCCTCCGATTCCTCCAGGAAATCGAGATAACAGACAACATGGCTTAAGGATTCAGCCATTGCCGTCATGATGTCGATTGCCTCCCTGGAAACATCTACAGCGTGCTCAGACGACGCCAGTATTGCCTGGGAATCAAGTTCCTTCCTCATCTTAATTCCAGGCAGCTTATCAATCATCTTTCTTAGTTTTCCAGACGCCTTGTCCGCCGTCATTACGTCGCCATGGCCCTGCGCAACCAGCGATATATGTTCATTTTCGAGCAGCCAGAGCAGGTTTTCCGCGCTTGCCAGGGCATTCCCCTTGTCCCATCCGGGAAGTCCGGCAATGAAGTGATCGGAAGCAAACATGGCGTCTCCGACAAACAGGATATCGCCCATCTGAAAGGATACGCTGTCGGGCGAATGCCCGGGGGTATAATACACCCTGATCATATTTTCGTTAATATATAAGTCCTGTTTGTGCAGTGTATTCCCACCGGAAGCCGTCAGGGTTTCGGTCGTCATTTTCAGTTGCATGCCTTCCATCAGCATGAATTTTTTCGATACATTGAATCTCCTGTCTTCAGCTGATAACAGGCAGATGTCCAGATTGGGATCTGGAATAGTCTTCCTGTACGTCCCTGCTGCGGTAAGTTCCCTGTCTTTGCGGCTTACCGCGTGAAAGCCGTTTTCCTGTATCGCGGCAAAAATATGAGCGTCTGCGGCTACGGCGGGGGGATTTGAAATAAATTCAAAGCAGTGATCGACATGACAGTGTGTCAGGCAGGCGATTACCGGTCTGGACCTGTCTTCGGGGGCTCCTGCAAGGGCCTGGCGGATGGCCGCTATTTGCTCCCCGAAATTGCCGGGGTCGATAATCACTACCATGCTGGGAGCATGAAAGATGAATGAGTTCGATGTGGTCAGATTGGTTTTATTGATTATGGGATATAAAAGGGTATGTTCCATCCCCGGCGCCGGCTGCCATTTCCTGTTTTCAAGCATTAAATCACCTGTGCCCTTTCTGAAAAAATTCAGATGTCTGATATTCCGCAAACTTTATAATATCCTGTTACCCGGATATTATAAAAGTCCGGAGCTCCTTAAAAAGCTCATCTCTCGACATAAAGGACATGCCGGAGGAGATGGTTCTGAGCGACACCCTGAAGTATCGGCGAACAGGAGTTATTCAGTAATCAGTTACGACTATTAGCTCCATGCAGACCAAATCGGATCCAATAATAGCGTCGCATTCAGAACCACGAGGACGGCTTGTCCTTTATGTTACAGGAAAAAGCGCTTACCGCTTCAGACAATCCTGCAGTTTGAGTTATAGTATAAGGATATACTTTGGGAGAGATTTTCAGAATGCAGGATTCCATTATCATCAGGGGCGCAAGAGAGCATAACCTCAAGAATATTAATGTCACGATCCCGAGGGACAGGATAGTAGTAATTACCGGGCCTTCAGGCTCAGGCAAGTCGTCCCTTGCTATCGACACTATATATGCCGAAGGCCAGCGCAGATATGTCGAGAGCCTCTCGGCCTATGCAAGACAGTTTCTCGATCAGATGGAGAAGCCGGATATCGATTATATCGAGGGACTTTCTCCTGCCATAGCCATTACCCAGAAAACAGTGAGCAGAAGCCCCCGTTCCACTGTGGGCACCATAACCGGCATATACGATTATATGAGGGTCGTCTTCACGCGGATCGGAATCCCTGTCTGCTATAACTGCGGTTCGATGATATCGAACCAGGACATCAATAACATCCTGAAATCCGTGCTGGGCCTGCCGACAGGAACAAAGATGCAGATACTCTCTCCCATAGTCCGCGAACGCAAAGGCGAATACAAAAAGGAACTCCAGCAGATGCGGCATGAAGGATTTGTGCGCGCCAGGATCGACGGCAAGATGGTCGATCTAACCCGCGACCTCTCCCTCAAAAAACAGACGCGTCACACCATCGAGATCGTAATCGACCGTTTCATAATCAAAAGCTCTCTCGAAAAACAATTGAAAGTCGCCATCGACACGGCGCTCAAATACGCCGATTCCGTAATTATCAATATCCTCGAAGGGGACAAGGACATACTCTTCAGCAGGAAACTCGCATGCCCCAGATGCGGTATCAGTTATCCTGAAATAGAGCCGAGGCTCTTTTCCTTCAACAGCAAATACGGAGCCTGCCCGAAATGCAGGGGCATAGGATTCGAGAATTTTCTTCGGGCAGACATGGATGAGGATGATGAATCGGCAATCGGAATGGAAGACAACGGCGAGACAGAGCTGACACATCTTTCCAAATGCACTGCCTGCGGAGGAAAGAGATTAAGAAAAGAAGCCCTNAGCGTNAAGGTTCATGACCTGGATATCAGCTCGTTCACAGAAAAATCGGTTAAAGAAGCCCGAATATANATAGAGGAGCTGAGANCAGATTTTACGGACAGAGAGGCGGCCATAGCGGCAAAGGTAATTAAAGAGGTCGCAGAGAGGCTTTCATTCCTTGACCGGGTGGGCCTCGGCTATATAACCCTTGACAGACCTTCCCTGACCCTTTCGGGCGGGGAGTCGCAGCGTATCAGGCTTGCCACACAGCTCGGCTCGTCCCTGACAGGCGTGCTTTATGTGCTCGACGAGCCGAGCATCGGCCTGCATCAGCGGGATTGCGCCAAGCTACTGAAGAGCCTTTCGGCCATAAGGGACGCAGGCAACTCTGTGATCATTGTCGAACACAATGAAGAGACCATCCGTCATGCGGACTATGTTATCGACATGGGACCGGGCGCGGGAAGCAATGGCGGCTGGATAATCGCCACCGGCAGCCCTGATGAGCTTGTCGGCATTGAGTCGTCTATTACCGGTAAATATCTCTCCGGAGAGTTGAGCATCCCTACACCCCAAAAAAGGCGCACGGCAAAGGACTTCATCACGATCAGGGGGGCCGCTGAATTCAACCTCAAAAATATCGATGTGAAGATCCCTCTCGGAGTTTTTACATGTGTTACAGGGGTGTCGGGATCAGGCAAAAGTACCCTTATATTTGAGATACTTTACAAGGCATTATTAAAGCGACTTTATAAAAGTAAGCTTATACCCGGAGAGTTCGAAAAGATAGAAGGTATTGAAAAGATCGACAAGGTGGTTTCCATAGACCAATCGCCCCTCGGCAGGACTCCCCGTTCCAACCCTGCCACATACACTGCCATATTCAATCTGGTCAGAAACATGTTTGCGCAGATACCTGAATCGAGGGCCCGTGGTTACAATGCGTCGCGGTTCAGCTTTAATGTCTCAGGCGGCAGGTGCGAGGCCTGCAAGGGTGACGGCCACAAAAAGATAGAGATGCATTTTATGCCGAATGTGTATGTGACATGCGATGTTTGCAATGGCAGGCGTTACAACCGCGAGACACTCGAAATACGTTACAGGGACATGAGTATAGCCGATGTGCTGCATATGACGGTTGCAGAGGCCCTCGCCTTTTTCTCCGCGATTCCCCCGCTGAGGCAGAAGCTCGCCGTGCTTGATGAGGTCGGGCTCGGCTATCTCAAACTGGGGCAGTCGGCAGTGACCCTGTCCGGAGGAGAGGCGCAAAGACTGAAGATATCGAGGGAACTCAGCCGAAAAATTACCGGCAGCACGCTATATATACTGGATGAGCCGACCACCGGCCTCCATTTTGTGGATATACAGAAACTCATCAATGTGCTCAATAGGCTCGTTGAGATGGGGAATACTGTTATAGTAATAGAACATGATCTCGATATCATTAAATCGGCCGACCATGTGATAGACCTCGGGCCCGAGGGCGGGGACGAAGGTGGGGAAATTCTGGCTACCGGAACACCTGAAGAAGTCGCGAAATCCGCAATCTCGTTCACCGGAAAATATCTTAAGGGGAAATTATGAACAAGAAGTTCTTCTCTTTGACCAAATCGATGTTTGCATCCGCTATCCTCATAGTTCTTATGCTTGCTCCTTTCGGATGCGACATGAAAAAGAGCAATGTGACCAAAGAGACAAGATCCTCCATGCACACGATTGTTACCATTACAGCGGTCTCGGATTCGACCGACCTTGCGCGCAAGGCCATAGAAGAAGCGTACGCCGAACTCGACAGGCTCGCCTCTGTCTTCAACTTCTATGATGAAAAAAGCGAACTGTCCGCGATCAACCGCAACGCCGGAGTTGGGCCGGTGAAGGTCTCGAAGGAGACCCTCGAATTGATCGCAAAATCGTTATATGTTTCGCAGATGACGGACGGCGCCTTTGATGTAACCGTGGGCTCGCTGGTGAAATTGTGGGATATGAATAAGCGGATTGTGCCTGATAAAAAGATTATTGAGGAGACGAAAAAGAATATCGGCTATGAAAATATCGTTGTCGACCGGACAGGGTCGGCGATATTTATCAAAAAAAAGGGTATGAGCATTGATCTCGGCGGTATCGTCAAGGGTTATGCTGCGGACAGGGTCGTTGATATACTGCAGCGCAACGGTATAAAATCCGGCATAGCCCAGGTGGGCGGAGAAGTGCGGACCTTCGGCAAGAAGCCTGACGGCTCCCCGTGGACAGTCGGCATTCAGAACCCCAGGCAAAAAGGCGGCGGTGATGAAATAATAGCCACAGTTGATATATCCGGCAAGGCCATATCCACCTCGGGTGACTATAATAAATACTTCGAGAAAGACGGCAGGCGCTATCATCATCTGATCGATCCGAAGACAGGTTATCCTTCGCTTAATTGCGGCAGCGCAACCGTTATCGCGGACAATGCGACATCCTCCGACGGCTTTTCGAAGCTCTTTATACTCGGACCGGAAAAAGGTATTGAGGCAGCGAAGAAGGCCGGGGTCGAGGTTGTTTTCATAGATTGCAATGGCGAGGTCGCCCTGTCCGACGGACTGAAAGAAAGGGTGAAGTTCTTGAGGAAGTGATTTAATATGCTTATGACATGTCCTTTATGTAAAAAGAAAACTGTGTGGAAAGGTAATCCCTTCAGGCCCTTCTGCTCCGAGAGATGCAAGATGGTCGATCTCGGCAAATGGGCTGCTGAAGAGTACAGAATTGAGTGCAAGTCTGAAGATGAATCGGAAGATGAAAAAGGAGGATCTGAATGACAAGGATTATTGTAGCCGGGATAACGGGTAAGATGGGCGTAAGGATATCAGCTCTTTCTTCTGAATACGCGGATATTGAACTGGCAGGAGGCTTTGAGCGACCGGATCACAAGGATATCGGAAAGAATATCAGCAGTCTTATCAGTATCAAGGACACAGGCATTACGCTTGCCGGAAGTATTGAAGAGGTCATAGGCCGCGCTGACACAATAATCGATTTCACGGCCCCGGCGGCAACACTTCATAACGCCAAAATAGCGGCGGCAAACAACAAGGCTCTGGTGGTTGGAACAACCGGCATGTCGAAAGAGCAGGTTGCAAGCCTTGCATCATTCGCAAGGAATATCCCCATAGTGTTTGCGCCAAACATGAGCGTAGGCATCAACCTGCTTCTTAAAGTATTGGCAGATATATCGCCGGCGCTTGCGGACGACTTCGATATAGAGATCATAGAGGCCCATCACAGACTGAAAAAAGATGCGCCAAGCGGCACTGCAATGAAGCTTGCTCAGGTAATCGCCGATTCTATAGACCGAAATCTCGATGAAGTTGCAGTCTACACGAGAAAAGGCATCACAGGCGAGCGCCCCAGAAAGGCAATCGGCATGCAGACTATCAGGGGTGGAGATATCGTGGGCGATCATACGGTTATGTATTGCGGCCTTGGAGAGCGTATAGAGATAACACACAAGGCGTCGAGCCGCGACACCTTTGCCCGCGGCGCGCTCAAGGCGGCCATGTGGCTGAACGGCAAAAAACCGGGACTCTACGATATGCAGGATGTGCTCGGGCTGAGATAAAATGTAATAGGTCACTATATGTGTTTACGATAAATGTAAACACATATAGTGACCGCTCATTTCAGACAGGCCCCCAATTTCTGCGGGGCTCATTACAAACTATTTAATTTTCTTCTTGTCCGCTTCAGCGGCCTTTTCATGTTGTGCTTCCATTTTTATCCATGTTTTGTCGGGATCATATGTTTCTATCGCAGGCGCTATTTTGCCGGTATTTTCCCCAAGGTCTTTTTCGTATACAACCCCGGCCTGATTAACAATAAATGTCATAATTCCGGAGGAACCGTATTTTGCCGGCCAGGCGATCATGGCAAAACCAAGCAACATATTGTCCTTGACAACATATCCATAAGCGCCGCCTGCAGCGTTAGGCCCCTGGGATTTCAGTATTTTGAAGTAATAGCCATAATAGGCCGTCAGCGCCGCGGTTCCTTTTTTTTTCGTGTAACCTTCTCCTGCAGCCTCGGCAATAAAGGGGCCTATAGGACTTTCTTCAACTCCCTCCCCGGCATCCCAATATAGACCGTCCTTCTTTCCTTTTTCACTGACTATTTTTTGGGCATATTCCAGGATGCCGTCGCCGTCACGATCTCTTTCCGCATATTCACGCTGAGCGTCCGCATATCCCTGCAGCACATCTATGGCGTTCAGCTCATTCTGCCCGATTCTGCGGTTTATCAGTTCTTCCTTGCCGGCCTTCGTATCGAAGATCCACCGGTTGCCTTTCTTTATTATCGGAATCGGGAAAGGCCAATCAGTTTTACCGACATGCAGGACTGCCTTATCAGAAGATTCAGACTGAATAAGATGTTTTTCCCCGTATGCCTCGATAAACCTTTTGTGGCTAAGTCTGTCAGCCACCTTATCTCCCGAGGAAATCATCTTCGTTGAACTCTTCCCAAAGATTGCATTGAGATTTTTATTGTCGCTTTTCTTGATGGCTTTAACAAGCGCGTTCACTGCTTCTTCCGGAGAGGCAAAGGTTTTTTGATCCGCCCCGGTTTTTTTTGCATGGGCGACAGAAGATGCGCCGGCCATGAAAAAAACAACTGCAACAGCAATAAATATTATATTCACGTTGAACAAAGCGGACATTATACTAATCCGATTTTTTATCATATATGTTCCTCCATCGTTTATGATCAATATAGTTATGGCCTGCTTTGCTAGCGCCTGAAATGTCCTCCGCCCCTTGAACCTCCAGACCTGAAGCCTCCGCTGCGCGAACTGCCTGAAAACCTGCTGTATGAGCCGCGGTTTGAGGCTGCTTTTACGGACTGCCTGCTGCCGGAGCCGCTGAAAGCATTACCTCTCTGAGATGCGCTTCTTTGAGACATGCTGCTTTTCTGGGACTGGGCCTGTTTCCCTGCCGATTGATATCCGCCGCCTTTTGCTGAGGATGCCTGTCCCTGTCTGCCCTGCGCCTGACCGTACCCCCTCGCATCCCGCCTGCCTTGCTGAGAACGGGACGGAGACTGTCCGTACTTTTGAGCAGTGGACTTATCCTTGTATGCCACCCCCTGCCTATGCCCGGGGTTATGCTGCCATGTATTGCCATGAGGGGGAGGAGGTCCGCCATGGTGGGGTCCCCAGCCGTGGGGTCCACCGCCGCCGTGGTATATGTTGATGTTAACATTGTGGTAACCCCAGTTAAACCCGCTCCAGCCGGCGACGGCAGCTCCAACCGCAAAGCCGACTCCGAACGATATCGCAGCTCCGGCCACGACAGCGCCGGGATAATAATAGGGATATGGGGGATATGCAGGATACAACCATGGACCGTACACTACCGCAGGGTTATAGGCAGGCACATATACAACAGTCGGGTTCGCCGGTTCAATCTTTATGTATTTTTCTTCCACAACGACTTTTTGCTGTGAAGTCGTTTGGAGATTTCCCGCTGCCCGTGCGCTTGCCCGAAGCTCCTGAACTGAATCCATTACATCGGCCTGCTGACTGAGAAATGCGTCGCCGAGCTTTGTTGTCCATTCAAGCTTTTCACTTAACATGGCAAGCGGCTGGGGATAATAACACAAGGCCTTGACGCTGGCGTCCCATGTCTTATTGTTCAGCTCCTTATCCAGTTTGTCGCCGCTAAGGCTGGAGTTCTGCTTTACCCATCTGTCGGCTTCAACGACTTCAAGCGGATATGTTGACGCCATCAATACCTGAGACAGAAGTGAATCAGGGTAAAGGGCAATAGGCGCAAGCATCTGGGAAAGTTCGTCCTTGCTATACTTGCCTGCCGGAGACTGCTGCCCTGATACGTCTGCAAGCCCTTGAAACGGGGCCACGAGAAGAATAATAACGATAATGCTCACAATGCGCATAAACTTCCTGTTGGAAATCAAGTTGCGCCTCCTTTTGCCGGCCACGGGTAGATTGCGGCCCGAGTCACGGTATTCCTTTTATAGTGAATTACCGTTTTATTATACGCTATTTTCCATGCGGCTATCAGGATGTCCCTGATGACCTTACCAGTTTTCTAATGACAAATCCAGGTTAATCCGCCGTAAACCCGGAATGTTCAATAGAAAAACAAACGCGGTTGAAACAGACATCATGGATACCCGTGGTGTTCTTAACATTATTTTCAAAAACTATTCTTACCTGATGATAATTTTGGGTTAAAAGACTATAGATGAGAAAATATTTTACGATACTAAAAAGGGGGCCACCCGACCCCCCTCTCATTTATCGATTTTCTTCTGCCCTTATCCGCCCTCATAGATGGCCCGTTCTTCCCACATGAACCAGAGGCCGGTATCCTTAAGATAGCTAAGGGTATTTTCAAACAACCTGTAATGCTGCCGCTCTTCCTGCGCCAGTCTCTCGAAAAGGGCTTTTTCCTTGTCGGAGCCGGCCAGTGTCTCAGCCTTCTCATAAAAACTGAAACCTTCCTTCTCCATCTGAAGAGCTATGCTGAAGGCCTCAAGTTCATCCCGGGAGGCTGCAAGCTTCTGTTCCACAGCCCCCCTGTTCCGCTCAAATACCGTTCTGATATTCTGCATCGGGGTTATATCCTCAGGCCTGAAATCCATGCCCTCGATAATCTGATTGACGTAACTGATATGCCGCTTCTCATCAGCCGCAACACTCAGAAACATCTTCCTGCCGACAGGATGGCTAACCCTGGCCGCGCACGATTCATAAAAATCCACCGCATCAGTCTCCATCTTGATGGCTATTTCGAGAGAAGTCATCCCTTGCAACCCTACATCTTTTCAAACACTTCTTTTGATTGGCCGCAGAGAGGGCATTCCCAGTCGTCAGGCACCTTCTCCCACGGCGTGCCTGGATCTACACCATGATCCGGATCTCCTTTTGCAGGATCATATACATAACCGCATACACATTTCCATTTTTCCATTTGAATCCTCCTTTTTTAAAATATATCAATTTTTCATCTGCCTGTAAATCGGCATATCTATAACAACAGTGCGATAAGCGCTGCGCTTACATTTTTTCGAACATGTCCTTACCAGCGCCACAGACTGGGCATGTCCAGTCGTCCGGGACCTTCTCCCACGGCGTGCCTGGGGCAACTCCATTATCCGGGTCACCCTTTGCCGGGTCATAAACATAACTGCATACACACTGCCATTTTTCCATGATAAACCTCCGCATTGATTATTTATTCTATCAATATACCAAACAGGAACTACCTATGCAAGAACTCCAACATAGGCTGATTTGGCGGAAGAAACAGGACCTGATAGTGTATCCGAGGACTATTATTCAATGAGGACTATTATTCAATCTGGAGAATGTTGATGTTGATGCGCCGGCAAAGAGCGGCTTGAATCGTTGGCTAATGTTACCTGTTGGCTTCCAGCTGCCCTGAAATAAACTTCCGGTGTATTTCAGTATCTGACACAATACTCTTCAACATGCATGATAAGCTTCATGGTTTATAATACTTCTTTTTTTTATTCATGTATTCTTGCTCTACATACCCGCCGAAGTCATGGGGATACTTGTAGCCTTCTCCCCTGCCCATTTTTTTCGCGCCTGGATAGCTGCTGTCTTTCAGATGATCAGGAACTTCCTCGGTCTCTTCTTTTTTTATATCTTCCAGCGCAGCGTCGATAGCGACATACGACGCATTGCTTTTAGGCGCAAGCGCCACATATATTGCGGCCTGGGCCAGAGGTATTCTTCCCTCGGGCATCCCGACAAGCTCAACAGCGCGCAGGGCTGAAACTGCAACTACAAGCGCCATGGGGTCAGCGTTGCCCACATCCTCAGACGCGCAGATCACTATCCTGCGCGCTATAAATCTCGGATCTTCACCCGCAAAGACCATCCTCGCAAGATAATACACGGACGCGTCGGGATCAGACCCCCGCATACTCTTGATAAATGCGGATATGGTGTCGTAATGCTGATCGCCTTTTTTGTCATATAGTATCGCTTTTTTCTGTATGGATTCTTCCGCAACCTGAAGCGTAATTCTGATTATGCCGTCGGAGCCGGCCTGAGTGGTCAAAGCAGCTATCTCAAGCGCAGAAAGGGCCTTGCGTCCATCTCCGTCGGACATCTTGGCCAAATGCATGAGGGCCTCATCTTCAACTTCAATATTCATATTGCCGAGGCCGCGTTCCCGATCGGTCAACGCGTTTTTAATCATCCTGACAATATCGGAGACGGCAAGCCGCTTCAGTTCAAAGACCTGGCTTCTCGAAAGGAGGGCTGAATTGACATAGAATGACGGGTTCTCAACGGTCGCTGCGATCAGAACTACGTTGCCCTCTTCCACATCCGGCAGTAGCGCGTCCTGCTGCAGTTTGTTGAACCTGTGTATCTCATCCAGAAATATTATGGTGCGTATGCCTTTTGTCTTACGGTTTCTTGCAGACTGTATTATCTTCCTGAGATCTTCAAGCCCTGCAGTGGCGGCATTGAGCCACTCGAAATGAGATTTTGTCCCTGCGGCTATAACCCTGGCCAGCGCAGTTTTCCCTGTCCCCGGGGGGCCGAACAGGATAAGGGAAGTGATGCGGTCTGCTTCAATGGCCCTCCTGAGCAGCATGCCCCTGCCCATTATATGTTCCTGTCCGATATATTCATCGATAGAGCGAGGGGCCATACGAAAGGCAAGGGGGTCGGCAGACGAAGATTTTTTCTCTGTTCGCTGCGGCCCTGAATCTGAATCAAAAAGATCCATTACTTGATCTTTCCGAGCATGACGATAAAGACCTTAAGGAGCGCAGGGTCGTAGTTTCCCGTCTCTTTTGATATGATTTCAAGGGCCGTAAAAGGCGACAGTGACTGTCTGTACGGGCGCGTAGTCGTAAGCGCGTCATAACAGTCTGCGATAGCTGTTATGCGTCCGAATAGAGTTATGTCCTTATCTTTCAGATTCGAGGGATAACCCTTGCCGCTCATTTTTTCATGATGTTGTGTTATAGCCGAAAGAGAATCTGCAAGAAGACGATGATTCTCCCTGATTATCTTTTCCCCCTCATTTACATGGGTCTGCATAACCCTGAACTCATTGTCATCCAGTTTGCCCTGTTTGTTCAGAATCTCCACCGGAATTACACTTTTGCCTATATCATGCAGCATGGCGCCCATGCCGAGTTTATCCGTATCGGTTTTATTCAGGTTCAATGCGATTCCAAGCCCTACGGAAAGCACGCAGACATTAACCGAATGCGTATAAGTATAGTAATCATAACCTCTGATGGAGAGAAGGTCGTAAATAGCGTCGCGATTGTTCATTATCGAATCAATCATATCATTTACCAATACCTGCGTCTGCTTTATCTTTTCGCCGCTTCGCGGATTGTCAAACAGGTCCCTGACTATGATCTTGGAATTCTCCCTTATGATCATCGACTTCACCTTGCCGGCCTCTTTGCCCTGAACCTTTTCCGATTTGAGTATTGAGTTGATATACTCATGATATTTCGGTATGTCGGACTTAAGTATCAAAAGGTCACCATTGTTTTTGAGCAGATTATCGTCTATCATAGCCGGCTTTTCAGGTGTGGCGCGCAAGCCCGGAGAATAAGTGAAGCTCTTCATCAGAAAAATACTGAAATGCGCTTCTGTGCCGGAGAAAAGCATCTGTTTGTCTATCTGGTAATATTGCTCCTTGCGAAATGAATAGTCCTTGAACGCCTTCGGGCTGTCATATACGGATGGACTCTCGGTAAAGCCCTGAGAAAGATATGTTTCAAACGACTCCTTATCGCTTTCTTCAATATAAAGAGTGTTCAGCGAGCGCCCGATTAGATAATCCCGGGTTATTGCCGTATATTCAGTTCCCGACTCAAAAAGGGTCTCGTACATCCCGCCCTGCTTGTTATAAATATTAAACAGGATACGCGTGCCTACTATCAGCTTGTTGGCATCAAAGGAAATATAACTATGCCTGTCGATACTCCTGAATGAAGTGGCCACAGAATCGCTCCTTTATGTTACCCGCCATAAAGGTCGGGACATCATTTATAAACAAGAACGCTTTTTGATTTGAAAAATTACCCCGTTTCTTAATAAAAAAAGAATTACAACTTCCCAAAAATCATCGAACAGGAACAATTCTCTACATATATCAGCCATTTAAACCGAGCCCCGGCTATTTTTATTATGCGGTCAAATACATTAAATATGCAATATCCCTGCTATGGAAAGCTCCGTTAATTCCATAAATATAAAACATCCGCAATCGACTTCACTTGTCGTCAGGTCATGACTTTCGCAGCAATATCTTGATAATTAAAGTAGAGTAACTTATTATATATATGTCCGCAGTCAGCGGGCGGCAGCTATTTTTCTACAGCGCCGGAGAATAATGGATATCTTGGCTTTGTTCGGTCTTATCATCGGATTTGGCGCTATCGTTGCAGGCAATATAGTCGAGGGCGGAACCACAGCGCATCTGGTTCAGATTGCGTCTGCGTTAATAGTCTTTGGAGGCACTGCCGGCGCTGTTATGCTCAGTTATCCGCCCAGCGACCTGCGGTCGGCCATTGCGGCGCTGAAGGTCATTTTTCGTCATGAAAGGGCGCAGCCGGACGGCATAATAGAAGACTCGGTCAGTATCCTTGTCCAGGCCAGAAGAAGCGGCCTTGTGGCTATGCAGCCCCAGATTGCAAAAATAGATAACTTGTTTTTGAGAAAAGGCCTTATGCTGGTTGTGGACGGAATGCCGCCCAAGATGATAAAAGACATTCTCGAACAGGAAATCGCTTCTTACGAAAAAAAAATGAGAAGGGCCTCAAAGGTATTCGAGGCCGCCGGTGGATATGCGCCTACCATCGGAATACTGGGCGCAGTGCTGGGACTTATCCAGGTAATGAGCAACGTCGCGGAACCGTCGAAGATCGGAGCAGGGATCTCGGTGGCCTTTGTGGCGACCATCTATGGCGTCGGCTCTGCAAATCTGGTCTTCTTTCCTTTTGCAAAGCGTATTTTGTCCCGCATGAACGAACAGATATTTCTTATGGAACTTGCCCTCGAGGGAACTCTCGGGGTCGAGAGCGGTATCAATCCATTTTTTCTCAAGACTAAACTTAACGCCTTTCTGATTGAAAATGACACAGAATAAACCGGCGGTTGCAGGAATCGCCTCTCAAGGCCCACGATGAAAAGAAGATTAAGAAAAGAAGACGCTCCTGAGAATAATGACCGATGGCTTATATCCTATTCGGATTTTCTCACTCTTATGTTCACCTTCTTTGCAGCCCTCTATGCGCTGTCGAGCGTAGACAAGGAGAAAATAGGCAAGTTTTCAAAGTCCCTTCATCAGGCCTTTAATATTATCGAGTTGCCTGTCCATGAATCCGATGATTACCAGAAGAAAGTTACCGGCGAACTCACGGGAATAACATCAAAGGTCGAGGGCATCAAGGTCAAAACCGATCCGAGAGGCGTTGTCATGACGCTCTCCAACGACACGGCTTTTATATCCGGATCTGCCGACATCAGGGACGGCATGCTGCGCCCGCTCGAACAACTTGCGGATGTTCTAAACAGGAACCCGGGCAGAATCGTTATTGAAGGTCATACGGACAATATTGCGCTTTCAGGCGGAAGATATAAGTCCAACTGGGAGCTTGCCACTGCACGGGCGGCGGGCGTACTGTATGTCTTCATCAAGAAAGGCCTGGATCCGAACAGAATAATTATTGCGGGATATGGAGAATACAGGCCGGTTTCTTCCAATGAATCGCCTGAGGGGCGCGCCAGGAACAGGCGGGTCGAGATTGTTTTTGCTCCGGCAAAGGCTAAATAGCCCTTTTACCGCACTGCTGAACTATATATGGATATTTTGTTAGTGTTATAATTCAAATCAGGGAGGATTTATGGCAGATATAAACAAGATCAATCTCCGGGAGTATTCGCGTGTCGACGCCCAGATTGCTATTGAAGTGCGTGTTGTGCCTCCGCCGGAACGTCAGAATATCAAATGTTTCATCTCTGGGGATATTGCCCTTCCCGAATTTCAGATCCCCGCAGCCGTAAATGATCCGGCGCTTGCTGATTGGCTTGCAATGTTGAACGCCAAACTTGACGCAATAGCGAGCATCATATCCCAACAGGGCGAAAAGAAGAGCCAGATTTGCCATAAAAAGGTGAATATCAGCGGAGGAGGTCTCAGCTTTGATTCTGCCGAAAAGTTCGAAATAGGCGACATGCTGGAAATAAAGATGGTATTGCCCGTAAACATTTCCTCCACCTTATATGTTTATGGTGAGGTGGTGGATGTCCGCGCACAGGATGACCATTTCCAGACAGCCGTGAAATTCATAACCATAGATGATGAGATCAGGGAACAGATTGTCCAGTTCGTATTCAAGACGCAGAGAGACATGCTGCGCCACAAAAAAGGATAGGATCTACATTTCGTGTTAATAATAATAGGCGCTATTATTGTTATGGCCTGCGTAGTCGGCGGTTACCTGCTGGAACACGGTAATCTCTCGATGCTTTTCCAGCCGATTGAATTATTGATAATCGGAGGAGCGGCCCTCGGAGCGCTGATCATCGCGTCTCCAATAAGGGTTATTAAAGATATTGTTGGCGCTGTCCTTCGCGCTTTGAGCGGCAAGTCTTTTTCCAAAGCCGATTATATGGACGCCCTTATTATGCTGAGCGAAATATTTACCAAGATCCGCAAAGAAGGCCTGGTCTCTATCGAGTCCGACGTCGACGCCCCTGAAGAAAGCAAGATATTCAGCGCGCATCCCTCATTTCTCAAGAACCACCATGCCGTAGACCTTGTAACAGACACCTTGCGGACTGTAATGACGACAAGCATATCGTCCTATGAACTTGAAGCCATGCTGGACAATGAACTCGAAGCGCATCATGAGGCAAGCGTGGCGCCTGCCAAAAGCCTGAACACTACTGCTGAAGGGCTGCCGGGGCTGGGTATAGTTGCTGCGGTCATGGGCGTTATCCTGACCATGGCCAAGATTAAAGAGCCGCCCGAGGTGCTTGGAGCAAGCATAGGCGCAGCGCTCGTAGGCACTTTTCTGGGCGTTCTGCTTTGTTACGGATTTGTCGGACCGCTAGCCCAAAATCTCGAGGTGATGGCGGCAAACGACAAGGAATATCTTGTTGTTCTTAAGGTTGGTCTCGTATCCTTCATCGGCGGGGCGGCTCCGCAAATTGCAGTCGAGTTTGCCAGGAGGTCTATTCCCGGCCATGCAAAGCCCTCATTTCTCGAAGTCGAAGAAACCCTCAGGGCTCTCAAAAAGTAATGGCCGACAAGTCGAAAACCATAATAGTCAGAAAGATAAAAAAAGGGCATGGCGGTCATCATGGCGGCAGCTGGAAGGTGGCCTACGCCGATTTCATGACGGCCATGATGGCCTTTTTCCTTCTTATGTGGCTGATTTCAATGGTTGATCCTGTAAAACGCGCTGCTGTTGCCGACTATTTCAGAAACTACAACGTGTTCAAGGAGAGCGGCACCTCATTCATGGACAGGTCTTCCGGGATCCAACAAGAAGTCAAGGCGACGACTCGCGAGCCGGTTTCAGACTATGTATTGAAAGAGATGGAAAAGAAAATCAACACGTCGGTTGAACTGAAATTGAAAGGACTGAAGAATCAGGTACTTATAGACAAAGTGGAAGGCGGAATCAGAATACAGATAGTTGACCTTGAGGGCAAGCCGATGTTTAAAACCGGAAGCGCCGTGCCGACCGACAGGTGCAGGCAGATACTCAATGTAGTTTCCGAAACCTTCAAGGGCCTGAATATACGTATCGCTGTCGAGGGGCATACTGACTCGACCGGCTCGTCAAAAGAACGTGAGACCAACTGGGATTTGTCTGCCCAAAGGGCATCGACTGCCAGGAAGATTCTGGAAAGCGATGGAATTGATCAAAATGCCATAGCCAAGGTTACCGGATATGCCGACAAGGATCTTCTTTTCAAGGAAACCCCTGCTGATCCCAGGAACAGGAGGATTAGCCTGATCCTCATGCCTGAGCCCGGGAAAAAAGAGGAGGAACCCAAGGCAGACTCAAAGACGGAACCTCAGACCCTACCCATAATTCCTCCGCCTGTCGCGCCTCCGCAAAGCCAGGAAACGACTGCGCCAGTAATCGAACAAAAGGAACCGGAACCAACAAGAAAAAGCGATAAAAAGAAGATTATCGACCCGGGAATCAAGCCGCACAAACCAATCGATATCCGCCCCACCCTGTTCCCGAATCTGAACGAGTAGAATTGGTTTATGGCCGGAATTGATTGCGGCCATAAATTTTTTTATTGCTATATTAGTGTTTATTTGTTATAAATATATATATGGATTCTTTACCTGCCCTGTTCGTGATTAAAGGGAAATGTTGATCCCGGCAAGTCGATTCTTACGGGAGTCGGGTAGAATGACCGGTGAGCATGTCTTCTGCACGAAGAAAGCCTAAGGCATTCTCGAGACGCCCACTTTAACAAGTGGGGATTTACTTTTCCTTACACGGCAGGGTGGGTTTAATTATAGATATAAAACAGGAAATTGAAAGTTTTGCTGACAAGGCACAGATTGGCAGTTAACCGCGGATAGAAACAAAGAGATACAGGGGTCAGGGGTTGAAACAAAACATGCTGAACAGGGACATAAAAGGCAGTCCGGGGATGTTTGCCGTAACTGCAAAATCTAGCGCCTCTATCTCCTGCACATTGCGCGTGAAAAACTGCTATCAATATATTTTGATACTTATTGCTATCTGAACGCCTTGCCGTATCGACTGCTTTCATTTCCTGAAGAAACATTTATCCAAAAAGCGTTGAAAAAGAGAGGTCTGATTTTTGTCTGCGGCAGCATTATATGCCGGGGCTCTGATCGCCAACAGCGCTTATTTGCCTCTCTTTTCATTACTATACAGGAGGATTTAATAGATGGATGACTCACTTTTTTACATTATTATCGCGGTTGCAACAGGCGTTATAAGCAGTCTTGCCCTTTTTGTCTACCATAGAAAAAACCTCAAATCAGGAAGTATGTCCCTCGAAAAAGAGCGCGAGCGCCTTATAGAGGAAGCCAGAAGAGATGCTGAAGTTGTCAAAAAAGACGCCGCCATATCAGCCAAAGATCTTTTATATCAGGCAAAGGCAGAAGCCGAACGGGACCTTCGAGAGAGAACCAGAGAACTCAACCATCTCGACAAAAGACTCAGGATGAAAGAAGAGACTATCGACAAGAAGCTTGATTCGATTGAAAAAAAAGAACAGGAATTCAGCAAAAAGGAACGCGGCCTCGCCTCCAGAGAACAGGCAATCACGGAGAAGGAGACGCAGACCAACCAGCTCGTCAAAGACCAGATGATCATGCTCGAAAGTATATCGAACATGCGCTCCGACGAGGCGAAGCTGGAACTCTTCAGGAGGGTTGAGGAGGAATCAAGATTTGAGACCGCCAAGCTGATAAAAAAGATCGAGGATGAAGCTAAGGAGACAGCTGAGAAAAAGGCCAATGAAGTCATCGGCACCGCTATCCAGCGTTATGCCGCCGATTATGTGGCGGACGCTACCATTTCTGCCGTAAGCCTGCCGGGAGACGAGATGAAGGGACGCATTATAGGAAGAGAAGGCAGAAATATCAGGGCATTCGAAGCCGCCACGGGAGTGGACATAATAGTGGACGACACGCCAGAAATCGTCACCCTGTCCGCTCATGACCCTGTGCGCAGGGAAATAGCAAGACTGTCGCTCGAAAAACTGGTGGCGGACGGCAGGATTCATCCGGCCCGGATCGAAGAGATTGTGGAAAAGAACCGTAAAGATGTTGAAGCAACGATCAGGGAAGAAGGAGAAAAGGCGGTCTTTGAACTCGGGCTCTCAGGTGTTCATCCCGAGATTATTAAAATACTCGGACGCCTCAAATACAGAACTTCCTATGGACAAAATGTATTGCAGCATTCAAAAGAAGTCGCATTTCTGGCCGGCATGATGGCGGGTGAACTCGGTATCGATGTCAAACTCGCCAAGCGGGGAGGCCTGCTCCATGATATCGGCAAGGCCATCGATCACGAAATAGAAGGCTCCCATCAGGAAATAGGCGCCCAGGTGGCAAAGAAATACGGGGAATCTGAAGCCGTCATTAACGCTATCATGGCGCACCATGGCGATGTCGAGGTGTCAAGGGTCGAATCTGCGCTTGTGGCCGCCGGTGATGCGCTGTCAGCGGCCCGTCCGGGCGTGAGAAGGGAAAGCATAGAATACTATCTGAAGCGTCTCGAAAAACTCGAGGAAATGGCCCTTTCGTTCAATGGCGTCGAAAAATGTTATGCAATTCAGGCGGGAAGAGAGATTCGCATAATCGTCAAGCCCGAAGCTGTCAATGATGAGATGTGCACACTTATGGCCAGAGACCTCGGCAAAAAGATAGAGGCGGAACTTACTTATCCCGGCCAGATAAAAGTGACGGTAATAAGAGAATCAAGGCATGTTGAATATGCAAGATAAGTTTATTGCGATAAGAAACCTGAAAATGCGCCAAATAAAGCCTTTATGAGAATACTTTTTATTGGTGATATAGTCGGCAAATCCGGAAGGGAAGCCGTTCGGGCGCTGCTTCCCAACCTGACCGACAAGTTTAAAACAGACGTAGTTATTGCCAACGGTGAAAACGCAGCCGCAGGATTCGGCATAACTGAAAATACCGCGAGCGAAATATTTGCATGCGGGGTGGATATTATTACCACGGGCAACCACGTCTGGGATAAAAAAGAGGCGGTGACATATCTCGAAAAAGAACGGCGCATAATCAGACCGCTTAATTACCCGCCTGATGTCCCTGGAAACGGGAGCGTGTTAATCACGCGATCGGGGAAAGCCACTGTCGCCGTGCTTAATCTGGCGGGAAGGGTCTTCATGAACTGCCTCGATTGTCCTTTCAGGACCGCTGCTGCTGCATTGGAAACAATCAGGAAAGAGGCCAAAATAATAATTATCGACTTCCATGCCGAAGCCACTTCAGAAAAGATTGCCTTTGGCTACTACCTTGACGGTCAGGTCAGCGCTATAATCGGCACCCATACTCATGTGCAGACGGCTGATGAAAAGATATTACCGGGAGGCACGGCTTACATCAGCGATGTCGGCATGACAGGCCCGGCGCATTCCGTAATCGGAGTTGAGAAAAATCAGATAATAGGCAAGTTTCTTACCGGGATGCCGCGTAAATTCGACGTCGCTGAAGGCAAGTCTATTTTTAACGCAGTCGTTGTGGATATAGATGATAAAAACGGAAGCGCCACCGGCATACAACGAATCCAGATGACGAACCAGTAGTTTCTTAAACTGATAACCGGCGCATATTAAGCTTCCCCGAAACAAATACAAGGGAAATCCGGATTTTGGAGGTATAAATGACAACAGCTAAGGTCAAATGGGTTGACGGATTCCAGTTCGTCGGAGAGTCCGGTTCGGGACACGCCATGGTGATGGACGCCCCATCCGGTCCGGGCAAAGAGAGCACAGGCATGACGCCTATGGAAATGCTGCTGGTCGCTGTGGGCGGTTGTTCAGGTATGGATATATCGTCGGTGCTGAAGAAAAAGAAACTCGATGTTCAGGACATTGAAATCAGGGTGAGCGGTGAAAAGGCTGAGGATTACCCTCAAAAATATACTTCCATAACCCTCGAATTCATAGTCACAGGATCAAATCTGCCGGACGTATCCGTAAAGAAAGCAATAGATCTCTCTATGGACAAATACTGCTCGGTAAAGGCTACACTGGAAGGATCGGCAAAAATAGATTATACATATAAGATAATAAACGTTTGATCAGCAGTTCCCGGAGCTATGGATTAGGTCGTTACAGGATATCCCTGTATTTGTAATAGGCGGAGCAACTCCCCTCTGAACTGACCATGCATGCGCCCACAGGATTTTCAGGTGTGCAGGTCCCGGCAAAAAGCGGACACTCATCCGGCATTATTATACCCCTTAACACCTGTCCGCACATACAACCTGCAGGTTCAGCTACATCGGGCATGTCCGTTTCCAGCAAAGAGGTCGCGTCGCGATGCCTTAAAGTGTCACGCAGGGCAAGCCCGCTACCGGGTATAACTCCGATGCCGCGCCAGTAGCTGTCTGTTGGCGTGAATATTTCATTTATATGTCTCAGGGCCTTTAGATTGCCCTCTTCCCTTACAACGCTCCTGTATTCTATTTCGATGTCAGATCTGCCTTCAAAAATCTGCCGCAATAAAAGCGCTATCCCCCCCAATATGTCCTTTGCTTCAAACCCGGTGATCACAGCCGGAATGGAGTATTTATCGCTTATGAAACGGTAGGGCGCGCTTCCGATTATCACGCTGACATGACCAGGCAGTATGAACCCGTCGATTTTGACTTCATCTGAAGACAGCAACACGTCTATGGCAGGCGGAACGACCTTATGGACTGAATAGATTAAAAAGTTTGGGATCCCCAATCTCTCAGCCTCGTTGACGGTAACCGCCGTCAAAGGCGCAGTGGTCTCGAAGCCCGCCGCAAAAAATACAACCTTTTTATCCCTGTTCTCCCGGGCGATCTTCAGACAGTCGAGCGGCGAGTATACTATGCGAATATCAGCCCCGCCGGCCCTTGCGTCCATAAGCGCTTTCGAGCCGCCCGGAACCCTGAGCATATCGCCGAATGTAGTGAAAATAACATCTCCCCTTTCGGCTATGGCTATGGCTATATCAATGTCTCTGACGGACGTTACGCATACGGGACAGCCCGGACCGCTCAGTAGTTTAAGTCTGGGCGGAAGAAGGCCCCTGATGCCGTTACGGAAGATTGCGACAGTATGAGTTCCGCAAACCTCCATGAAATTAAGCGGCCTGCCGATTCGTCCGAAGATATCCCTTATCGCGTTAACCATGCTCCCTCTGCCTTAAAAGAGATTGACAGTTACATTTTCGCCTGCGTCGATCCCAAGCCTGTTCTCGGGTATTATAACAACACCATCAGCCGCCACAAGTGTCGTTATCAGCCCCGATTTTCCCATGACGGGTATCGCAATATATCCGTTCTCCCCGGCTTCGACACGAACTCTTATATGGTCCTGCCTGCCCGGAGAAGAAGCCACCCCTTTGCTCATTGTTGCAGAAAGCGTCTTTCTGAAAATTCGTTCGCTTTCGAGGCCAAGCATCCTGAAGATAAGAGGACGGATATAAACCTCATAACAGATAGCTACAGCGGCCGGATGTCCCGGTAACCCAAGCACAGGTTTTGAATTGACAATGCCCCCGATAAGCGGTCTGCCCGGCTTGATTGAAACCCCATGAAAAAGCAGCCTGCCGCCTGTTGAAGATGCAATAATATCCGCTGTCATATCCCTCAGGCCGACAGAAGTGCCGCCGATGATCAATACGATATCCGATTCTTCCATAGAAAAAATCAGCGCCTGCCTGATGATTTCGTAATCGTCCCTGAATATGCCTTTCTTGACAGGCACGGCTCCGTCTCCGGATATCAGTCCCGCAAGGGTAAAGGAATTAATGTCCCTGACCTGCCCCGGCTGGATATTGCCGTTATGCGGGATGATTTCATCACCTGTGCATATGATCGAGACTACCGGCCTTCTGACAACATCAACCGAGACTTTCCCTATTCCTGCGAGAGCTCCTATGTCCTGAGGTCTGAGCAGCCAGCCGTTGCGGATCACCGGATCGCCTTTTTTGATATCATCGTCTGCTCTTATTACATTCTCACCCGATGCAACGGGCTTCAGAGCCTCAAGAACGGAACCGGCTCCGACCTGCGCATGTTCGATCATTATGACCGCATCGGCCCCCTCCGGCATCATACCGCCTGTCGGGATCCTTGCAGCCTCACCGGCTTTGACCTCAAAACCTGAAGCCTGACCCATGAAGACTTCATCCGTGATAGTCAGATAAGCGGGCATGGTCTCTTTTGCGCCGTATGTGTCTGACGATCTTACAGCAAAGCCGTCAACAGATGATCGAGAAAAGCCGGGTAAATCCTCCTGAGAATTAATATCAGAGGCCGCCGTCCTTCCGTAACATTTTTCTATCCCGACATTTTCTGAAGGCAAAGCTCCGTTTACAGTATCAAGCAACAGATTTAGCGCAACGGCCTGTGATATATATATTTTTTCGAACATATCGGTTCAAAGAACAGAGTTTAATCCGGCAGTGGACAATTTCAGCGCCCCTTGAGAAAATTCAGCAGCAGCCTGACCCCGATGCCTGACGCGCCCTTTGAAGAGTACGGCCTGTCGGTTTCGTTCCATGCCGCGCCCGCGATATCGAGATGTGCCCATGGAACAGAGCCTGCAAAATCCTTGAGAAAATAGGCAGAGGAACAGAGAGAGGCCTTTCTGCCTCCGACATTCTTTATATCGGCTATATCGCTCTTCAGATATTCCCCGAATTCCTCGAAAAGCGGCATGGGCCAGACCCGTTCATACACTTCTTCAGAAGCTGATCTCAGCCTGTCCATTAGCTGCTGGTCGTTGCCCATCATGGCTATTGCCTCATTTCCGAACGCCACATTGCATGCGCCTGTAAGGGTTGCAATATCGATAATCGCAGCCGGCGACTTGTATTTTGCGGCATATCCTATGGCGTCGGCAAGCGTCAGTCTTCCCTCTGCGTCGGTGCTGATTATTTCTACGGTCTTTCCTGAAATAGTCTTAACGACATCTCCGGGTCTCGATGCGCTGCCGCCCAGCATATTCTCTGCTGCGGCGATGATGACGACCAGATTCAGAGACAGCCCCAATTCCGCAACAGTCTTTATTACGGCAAGGGCCACTGCCCCGCCGGTCATATCATCTTTCATCGTTTCCATGCCGTCACCCGGCTTTAGGTCCAAACCTCCGCTGTCGAAGGTAATCGCTTTCCCCACTATCACAACAGGAGCCCCGGTTCCGTTAAAGTATTCCGCTACAATAAACTTCGGCGGCTGATCAGAGCCCTTTGCCACCGAGAGATAAGCCCCCATTCCCTCTTTCTCTATTTCGGCTCTCTCCAGCACGGTTATTTTCAGCTTGTCCGCTGAGACATCCGTCGCAATCTGCGCAATAGCGGATGGAGTCATGTCATTGGCAGGCGCGTTCACCATGTCCCTGGCAAAAGAAACGGCCGCCACTATGGCCTGAAGCCATTCCTTGTCGAACGCTTCGGCATCGCACAGGACAGAGACAAACTCGATGTCCTTGTCCGAACCTTCTTTTGCCTTTTCCGTCTTGTATTTATCATACCGGTAAAGACTGAGCAGGCCGCCTTCCAGAAAGGAGAAGACTTGTTGAGGCAAGGCCTCGCTGAATGTCCTCACCGACACTGCCACGGCCGCTAAATTACAATTTTTGATTGCTGCAAATGCTTTTGCTCCTGCGCGCCTTGTCTTTTCATTCGTAATTTCGCTGCGTTTGCCGAGTCCGGCGAGGAGCAGTCTCGGGGTATTAATCCCTTTTACGTAAACAATCAAGGTCTGCCCCATTCTGCCCGAAAAGTCCTTTGCCCCGATCAGGCCTGAAATGAGATTTCCGGTCAGGGCGTCGATATCCGAATATATATCCGCAGCCTCTTCCTCAAAAACAGGCAGCACGAGAGCATCAGCCGATACTTCCTTTTCCGCAATATTATCAGTCGTTATTTTCATTTCTCACCCTGTTCATCATTCTTTACAGTTCTGTTGTATTTATTCATCGCCTTTTCAACGCCGGATTCCAGTATCATTTCGACTGCGTCCTCCGCATCTGCCAGGGCATCAGCGATAAGCTTTTTTTGATTAGGGTTGAAGCGGCGCAGGACATAATCTTCCGCCGGAATAAGACTGTCCCTGCCTATGCCTATCTTTATCCTGATGAAATCATTGCGGCCGGATTCATTTATAATGGACTCAATTCCCTTGTGACCTCCGGACGATCCTCCCCTCCTGATCTTTAATACCCCCGGAGCGAGATCAAGATCATCATGGGCGACAATGAGATTGTGAATTTCACCGTCATGAAGGAGATTTGATTTTACAAGGAGCTTCCTTACGGCCCTGCCGCTCAGATTCATATATGTAAGGGGTTTCAGCATAATTACTTCTATGCCTGCGAAAAGCCCTTTTGCCACACTGCTTTCATCTTTTGTCTTGAATGGAATGCGGAACCGTTCAGACAGCCTGTCGAGCAGCATAAAACCGATATTGTGGCGAGTAGACGCATACTTCTCACCCGGATTGCCCAACCCGACAATAAGCCACCTGTTCATATCAATAATATAAAAGAGGCATCCGGCCGGTCATGGCAGGATGCCTCTTCACTAGCTTATTCAGCCTCTTCTTCTGCCTTCTTGCCCTTCTTTATAACTTCGGGTTCAGCAGCAGTAGCGGCAGTAGCAGTAGCAGCCTCTGCGGTTTCAGCAGCGGCGACCTCAGGAGCAGCCACAACCTCTTCCTTGACGGCGATAACACCGACGATCATCTTTCCGGGATCTGTGAGAACCGTGATACCTTCGCCCAGGCTCAGATCTCTGACATATATCGTCTTGCCGAGAGTCAGCTCCGTGACATCAACCTTTATATGTCCGGGGATCTTGTCCGGGAAACACTTGATATCTATCTCCCTGATGCCATACTGCAACATTCCCTTGTCCCTTTTGACGCCGATACATTCACCGAACGTCACAATATGCACAGAAATCTCTATCTCTTCCGTGGCGAGTATCTCCTGGAAATCCACATGAAGCAGCTCTCCGGTAATCGGATCTTTCTGGTATTCCTTCAGAATAGCCTGCCTTGAACCGTCGGCAAGATTGAGAGACACCAGCACCTGCTCACCAGCTGTTTTGTTAACAAACCTGGCCAGTTCCCTGGCAGCAACCTGTACAGGCAATGAATCTCCGCCGCGATATACGACACCCGGCGTAAAACCGCCTCTCCTTAACTCACGGGCAGCGCCTTTTCCGCGCGTGTCCCTTTTTTCCACTGTAAGATTCAACTTTTCCATGCTACCTCCTCATATTGCTTCTCTCTTTTTGTTATGAAAAAAGAGAATTCACCGAACTCTCGTCGTGTATTCTTTTGATAGCCTCTGCCAGCAGGTCCGACACACTGAGCACTGTCAGTTTGCCGCATACCGCAGCCTTCTCAGCAAGCGGTATAGTGTCTGTTGTAACAACTTTTTCGAGCTCCGACTCATTTATGAGCTTTATCGCCGGCCCCGAAAGCACTGCATGAGAACAAGCAGCCATGACACTGTGGGCGCCCTTTTCCTTTAAGGCCCGCGCGGCCTGTGTTATCGTTCCAGCCGTGTCGATCATATCATCCAGTATTATAGCGTCCTTGCCCTTTACATCTCCGATGACATGCATGACCTTTGAGATATTTGCGACCTCGCGTCTCTTGTCGACTATTGCAAGGGAGGCGTCATGTCTCTTGGCAAACATCCTTGCCCTTTCGACACCCCCTGCGTCCGGAGACACAATCACAAGATTATTGAATTTTTTGGACCCGAAATACTCATGGAGCACCGGGGCTGCGTAAAGATGATCTACCGGGATATTGAAAAAGCCCTGAATCTGGGCGGCATGCAGATCAATAGTAAGTATGCGGTGCGTCCCGGCCGCAGTAAGGAGATCGGCGACAAGCTTTGAAGATATCGGCACTCTCGGGAGCACCTTCCTGTCCTGCCTCGCATAGCCGTAATAGGGAATGACGGCCGTAATCCTGCGAGCCGAGGCCCTTTTAAGCGCGTCAATAATCAGCAGCAGTTCCATCAGATTGTTATTGACAGGAGTGCATGTGGGTTGTATTACAAACACATCCGACCCTCTGACGTTCTCGTTGATCTGCACCATCACTTCGCCGTCACTAAAGGTTGTTACTGCCGTATCCGTAAGGGCTATTCCGATACTCGCGCTGACTTTTTCGGCAAGATCCCTGTTTGCATTTCCTGTCAGAAGCTTTATACAATCGGGCATGATGCTTCTCCCCCTTTACCTTTTTCATCTTCTTAATTAAGTTATTTCTTACTGGGGCGCCAGGATTCGAACCTGGGAGTGGCAGATCCAAAATCTGCTGGCTTACCGCTTGCCGACGCCCCAATCAATCAGCGACAGTAGCGCTTCAACACGATCGCGCTCAATCCCCTTATAAAGCTCCGTTATCCCAGTTACAAAAACTTCACAACGTTTCCGTTACCCTGTTCCAATACGACCTCAAAAAGCCTGATGCCTTTTGGGCGTCTTCACGTTTCTCAAAAAGACCAAAAACAGCAGATCCGCTGCCGCTAAGCAACGCTGCTGCAGCGCCCGCCCTCAAAAGCCTCTCTTTAATCTCTCCGATAACCGGACTAATACCGGCTGCGACCTTCTCAAAATCATTATGCAATAATGATCCGGTGAGAGCAAGCGGCCCGTCATTCAAAGCCCTGATTATAAGCCTGATATTATTAAGCTTTTCTTCAATATTTGTCAAATCAGGACCTTCTCCCGGGGCATCTCTCGATTCCGCAACCGCCCGGTATGCAGCGGCAGTGGAAATAGATTCATTCGGCTTGACAACAAGCAGGGTCAAACCGTCACTGATATGTTCAGGGATCAGCGTTTCTCCCCTTCCCCTGACTATGGCCGCCGCAGACCCTATGAAGAACGGCACATCCGACCCCAGTGTCTCGCCGATCTCCCGCAGCCTGAAAATATTAAACCCCAGCCGCCACAATTCATTCAGCCCGACAAGCGTAAATGCCGCGTCACTGCTTCCGCCTCCGAGCCCGGCTCCCTCGGGTATATCCTTTTCAAGGGTTATCACAGCGCCCTTATCAGAGCCTGAAGCTTCCTGCAGCGCCCGCGCAGCCCTGAATACAAGATTCTTCTTCTCGGGGATATTCATCTTGCTTTTGAGGGAAAGATCTTCTGAAGCTTCAAACGTCAAGGTATCATAAAGCGCTATTCGCTGTATGAGAGATATTATGTTGTGATAGCCGTCCGCCCTTCGGTCAAGGACATACAGCGACCAGTTGATTTTGGCTGGGGCTTTTATGGTAATCATATCTGGAAATAAGAAATCCGGATCAAAGTTTATACTTGATCTTCAGCTTTGAAATTTTCTCCTCCACCCTCTTTTTCAGGCCTTCTTCTTTTGCATGGTGTTTTATTGAATTATTCCATGCGTCCAGCGCCTTTCTTGAAAGGCCCATGGATTCATAAACATCTCCCAAATGCTCAAAAAGTGTCGGATCATCGCTGACCGTTACAAGCGCCTTCTTCAGATATTTCAGGGCCTCTTCTTTTTTTCCAAGCCTGAAATAGACCCATCCGAGGCTGTCTATGATATACCCGCTGTCGGGCTTCAGGGCCACCGCGCGCTGGATAAGGGAGAGGGCCTCTTCGAGGTGTATTCCCTTGTCGGCGTAGCTGTATCCGAGATAGTTCAGAGCGTCGGCATTTTTCGGATTTATCGCGATTGTCTTTTTGAGATAAGCTATCATCTGATCCATCTTGCCCATCTTCTCGAAAAGCACCGCCATGGTAAAATTGAGTTCATCATTATCTTTAAAAAGCTTCAAGCCCCTGCCAAGGACATCATCGGCCTTTTTATAATCCTTCATCTGTATATAAATATGGCCGACTTCGGCGAATATCTCCGCCCTGCTCTGTTCAAACGATAGCACCTCTTCGTAAACCTTTGCCGCATCCGGATACCGCTCCTGTTTTACATAAGTCATGGCAAGATTCAGAAAGGCATTGACATTTTTCGGGTCGGTATTGAGTATCGCCTTGAGTTCGGTCCTGGCGTCTTCATAAAGCTTCAGTTCTATCAGGGCAATGGCAAGATAGTATCGCGACAGTATATCTTTCGGACGCGCCGTGACGACGATCCTGAACTCCGACACCGCCTTGTCAAATTCCTTTTCCTGCAGATAGAGCATGCCCAGCTTGAAATGAATATCCACGCTGGGTATGTTTTTTGCGATCTGTTCAAGCTCCCTTACAGCCTTGTCATAAGATTTACCCGAGATATACAGCTGTGCAAGTCTCTCCCTTATAAAGAGATTCTGAGGGTTCAGGGCAAGAGCCCGGTTATAATAATCCTCGGCATCTTTGAGTTTCCCCCTTGCCTCGCTTATCAGGCCAAGGTTCAGATATGCCGCATAAAAATTCGGGTTATTTGCAATAATCTTTTTGAACTGAGTCTCGGCAGCGTCGAATTTCTTTTTTTCCAGATAAAGGGTTCCAAGATAATACATCGCCATAAGATTCTCGGGTTCTTTTGTCAGCACACGTTCGAGACGGGACTGGCTCTTTTCGAAATCTCGTTTGGACGCATAAAGCACTCCGAGGAATAAAAGAGCGTCTGTCTTTTCAGGTTCAGCCTTCAATACCTTTTCATAAACAGCTATTGCGTCATCAACCCTCTTTTGAGCATTATACAGCTCAGCAAGCGCCATAAGGACCGGGATATTGGACGGTTCGCGTTTGAGGACATCTTCAAGCATTGATACGGACTCGGCAATCTTTCCGAGTTTAAAGAACACCTTTGCTATCTGTATCTTGATATGGTTAGAAGAGGGATCACATACGAGCGCCTTGTTATAATGAGACAAGGCCTCTTCCCATCGGCCCTGCAGCACTTGCTGATAGCCGAGCATATACCAGACTTCGGCCTGCTCACTTGCATTGCCGTACTTCTTATCGACCGGACATCCAGGTGTGCCCGTTTTTTTCATGTCTGCGGCAAACACGGGCGTTATCTGCGCAAACGTAAACAAAACAACAAGACAAACGGTTATTAATCCCCAGGGCATGATACTATGTCTCCAATCGAACACCACGACTTAAATAAATGGGGTCCGGCCGGACCCCATATCTCCTGAAACAATCTCTTAATCAATAAATCAGCATGAACCTTTGCATTTGCAGGTCATGGCAGCCTTAACCCGGATTTTCGTAATCTTCATCGACTGTTCCCCCCTTCTTAGGGCTGATTTCTGAGGCTTATTCGGGCTTCATACCCGGATTCATTATACCATAATAATGGCATTTGTAAAAATCGCATGCCAATCCATATGTGTCGGAGGCGCTTCCAAAACCCGTGGCTTTCCCGATTAACGATGCCCTGTAGCGGCATCCACCCCGGCACTCGTTGATAACAGGACAGGAGAGCCCGGCGCACCTGAGGCTTCCAAGATCAACAGGCCTGATGCGCGCCCATGCAACCGACAGGCCGTCCCGGATGTTACCTGCCGGCATTCCGGAATAGAACGCGCATTTGCATATATCGCCGTTTGCCAGAACCGAGACCAGATGGAACCCGCATCCGAAGCCCTCCGGGCTTCCATGCATTCCACCGCCGAATCCATATCCAAGGAGATTTCCCATTTTATCGGGAGGCACAAACAGAGAAGCATTCATCTTCAAATTCCCTGCCGGGCTCGGAGCATCGACCGTCCAGTCTTTTATCCCCAATGAAATAAACAGTGTCTTCATCTCATCGAATTCGGACAGATTTTCATTGTGAATCATGGTGGCAACTGAAACCGGCATGCCTGATTCCAGAGCCGTCTCCATTGCCTTAATAACCCTTCTAAACGCTCCCGTGCCTCTCAGGCAGTCATGGCCCCGCTCCATGCCGTCGACGCTGAACTGGATTTCATCAACATGCAATGTCTGTATGATATCTCTGCTGATCAACATTCCGTTGGTGAATAATATCTTTCTGAATGCGTAATGCGGCAACAGCTCATTGAACTCGCCGAATTCGCTGTGCATAAGCGGTTCGCCGCCGGTAATCATAAGCCTGAGCCCCTGCATGACCTCGAACTCCTCCAGGAGATTTTTCAGATTCAACACAGAAAGCTCCCGGCCTGCCGGACTGCCGATATAGCAATGTTTGCACTTAAGGTTGCATTTATCCGTGATCTGCAGTTCGAGATATCTTAATGACGGGGCAGGAGATTTGATTACCGCAGGACGTCGAGTAAATACTTCTTCCTCTGTAAGCAAGCCCTCTGAAAGGCAATATTCAACAAAGGCGTCATCAGCGTTTCGCGAATCGCCGCCACCGGTGGAAGCGCAAGCCTGAAGCCAGATAAAGGCATCCTCATCGAGTTCGTACAGTTCGTCCCGACGGCTGTCATATACAGCAGGAGTTTCCAGAGCCTTCAGCACCGCATGTTCTGCAAGATAATAATGCGCATTCATAATCGCATCTTTGCGCCGGACAGCTATTCACATACGACCGGAGATATATGCCATATATTTTCGGCATACTCTTTTATTGCCCTGTCGCTCGAAAACTTCCCGGAGCGGGCGACATTCAGCACAGCCATACTGATCCAGCTCTCTCTTGCCGCATAGGCAAGCGCAACCTTTTCCTGGCATTTTATGTAGGAAGCGTAGTCCGCAAGCACAAAGAACCTGTCTCCATCCAGCAAGGTCCTCAGGATCGGATGGAAAAGGGCCGGCTCTCCCGGAGAAAAATAACCGTTCTTCAGTTGTGTTATGGCCTGCCGCAGTTCCCCGTTTTCATTGATATACCGACCGGGATCATAGCCCTGCCTCATCCTGACCACCTCTTCAGCCTTCAGCCCGAAGAGGAAGAAATTCTCCTCTCCGACCTCTTCGCGGATCTCCACATTGGCTCCGTCAAGCGTTCCGATAGTAAGCGCCCCGTTCAGCGTGAACTTCATATTGCCGGTGCCTGACGCTTCGAAGCCGGCTGTGGATATCTGCTCGGAAAGCTCGGCGGCAGGAATGATTAGCTGGGCAAGACTGACTCCATAGTTGGGAACAAATACAATCCTGAGTTTTTCTTTTACCTTCGGCTCCCTCTCCGCCATTTCGCTTATATTATTTATAAGTTTGATTATCAGTTTGCAAATATAATATCCGGGAGCGGACTTGCCTGCAAACAGGACTGTCCTTCCGATCTCCATGCCTCCGTCCCGTCCTTCTTTCAGCCTGTTATAAAGAGTTATAACATGCAGGATGTTGAGGAGCTGTCTTTTGTATTCATGAAACCTCTTGACCTGGCAGTCCAGCAGGAAATCCTGCGGAAATGAGACTCCAAATTTATGATCGAGATAATCGGACAGAGTCCTCTTGTTGGTCTGTTTTATGGCACTGAACCGCCGCATGAATTCGCTGTCCTCAGCCATCGGTTCCAGCTTGCGAAGCTCCGCGAGGTCTCTGGTCCATCCTTCACCAATAGCCCCGGTTATGAGGTCGGTCAGCGGCCTGTTAGCCTCGATGATCCATCTGCGAGGCGTAATTCCGTTAGTTACATTCACGAACTTCCCGGGATAGAACGAACTGAAATTTTTGAAAACATCTTCTTTAAGGATGTCGCTGTGCAGGCGCGAAACTCCGTTTACCGTATGGCTGCCGACTATTGCAAGCCTGGCCATGTGTATCCGCCTGTCGCCCGCGCTGTTAATTATGCCCATATTTTCGACAGCATCCGGTCGGTCCTTAAACGCAGCTTTCACCTGAATAACAATACGCCTGTCTATCTCCTTGATAATCTGCAGATGGCGCGGCAGGAGATGTCCCATAAGCCCCTCCGACCACGTTTCGAGCGCTTCGGGAAGAATAGTGTGGTTGGTGTATGAAAAACTCTTTTCTGTAATCGCCCATGCCTCATCCCATTCAAGATCGTTCTCATCCACAAGTATGCGCATCAATTCGGGAATCGCTATGGAGGGATGAGTGTCATTAAGCTGAATGGCCACTTTCTCAGGAAACATATCGTACTTTTCATGGAATTTCCTGTAGCGCCTTATAATATCCCTGAGCGTGGCGCTGACAAAGAAATATTGCTGTTTCAGTCTTAATTCCTTGCCTGCCGAAGACTGGTCATCGGGATAGAGCACCTTCGATATGTTCTCGCTGACCGTCTTGTCCTGAACAGCCTTTATGTAGTCACCGCTGTTGAAATAGTCAAGATTGAATTCCCTCGTGGATTTGGCCGCCCATAGTCTCAGATTGTTGACAGTCTCGTTTTTATAACCCGGCACAGGATAATCATAAGCCATTGCCATGACCTCTTCGGCATCGACCCACTGCATTCGCATCCGCCGATCGCTGCCGTAAAATGTGTTGACTCTGCCATAAAATTTTATGGGATAAAGCACCTCAGGCCTTGGTATCTCCCACGGATTTCCATATCTCAGCCAGCTGTCCGGAGACTCGATCTGGTAGCCGTTCTGGATGCGCTGGGAGAAAATGCCGTATTCGTAACGGATGCCGTATCCGTATCCCGGATATGCCAGGGTAGCCATAGAGTCCAGAAAACATGCCGCCAGCCTTCCGAGCCCGCCATTGCCCAATCCCGCGTCTTCTTCGATCTCAAGCAGTTCTTCATAAGACAATCCGAGCACATTCGACGCGTAACGGTAATCATCGACAAGGGCGAGATTTGTAATATTGCTTTCGAGCAGCTTGCCCATCATGAATTCGAGCGAAAGATAGTAAACACGTTTTACGTCGCGTCGGTAGTAATATTGCTGAGTATTTATCCAGCGCTCGATAAGCAAATCCCTTACTGAAAGGGCAAAACTCAGGAACTTGTCGCGATCTGTGGCGGAAAAACGGTCTTTTGCAATTGAATAAATCAGATGATCGATGATTGCTTTATGGAAAAAACTATAATTATCGCCCATAAGTATAAATATAGCATAATTATATTGCATAATTCTCCGTTTTGATGACACAGATTGTATCAATAATGCTCAATTTGATAAACTCCAAGAAATGATTATCGGAAATTTGGCCGAAATGCCCTTATCGGCGACAGAGAAGTCTTATCAGGTTATCATCAGCAGACTCGACGGACTGAAGGTCTCAGACCCGGGATATCGTAATCGTCAATTAGGCCTCGTGGATAAAGGTATCGGCGGGTTCATCATATTCGGCGGTATGCGCGATGAGATCAGGGAATTCATATCAGAAGCGCAGCGCAACGCACGCATCCCCCTTTTCATTGCTTCTGATATAGAGCGCGGCGTCGGCCAGCAGATAGAAGGAATGACCTTATTCCCCTCGCAGATGTCGGTCTCTGCAGCAATAAACCGAGCGGATAAGAATGACTCGGACCTCCTTCATGATTCCCTTGGAGCCATTGCCTCGGAGGCAAGGGAGATCGGGATCAATATGGTATTCTCGCCTGTTCTCGACATTAACAGGAACCCTGACAATCCGATTATCTGCACACGCGCGTTTTCAGACGATCCTGAAACAGTTTCATGGTTCGGAACGCGTTACATAAGGGCATTCGAAGACGCAGGGATATTGAGCTGCGGCAAACACTTCCCGGGCCATGGCGATACGTCGACCGATTCCCATATAGAACTGCCGGTCATTCACAAATCAAAAGGTGAGCTGTACTCGCTTGACCTTATACCCTTTCTTGAAGCAATAAGATCGGGAGTTAGTTGTATCATGACAGGACACCTGAGCGTCCCTGCGCTTGATACCCGACCGGCCAGCCTGTCCCGCGCCATTATCATAAAATTGTTACGGCAGGAGATGGGCTTTAACGGTCTGACGCTCACGGACGCGCTCAACATGCATGCGCTGAGGGAATTCGGAAACGCGGGGCTGGAATGCCTCAAGGCCGGAGCAGACATTCTGCTTCATCCCGACGACGCGGACGCTACTGCTTCTTCCATACTTTCAGCCCTTGAAGATAACAGCCTCGACATTAAAATCCTTGACGACGCAGTTGACAGAATCATTCATACGAAGTCTGCAATGAAAGGCCCGGCTCTCTTTCAATCAAACACGGGAAGACAACAGACCCTGTCAGAAAAACTTTTTCATAAATCCATTACCCTTATCAGGGATCGGAGAGGCCTACTTCCACTCGGAACAGCGCAGGCAAGACTGATCCTGTCCGGCGACAATAAATATTTCGGCTCTTCGATTTTGACCGGCATATTCAATAAAACAGATATTGATCATGAAAACATTCATAAAGATGAGATTCTCGTAATTGCAATATTCACAAGCGTTGCGGCATGGCATGGCTCATCGGGTATCGGCGATGATGAACGGGACCGCCTGAACGCTGTTATTGGAAAAGCGCGCTATTCCATAGTTATTTCATTCGGCAGTCCCTATGTTTTGCGTCATTTTGATAAAAGCGATATACTAATTGCCGCATATGAGCCGACCATACAGGCACAACAGGCGGCGATTGATTGCCTGACAGGCAAAGTCCCTTTCAGCGGAAGACTGCCTGTTAATCTGTTTAAGGAGTAGAACCATAAACCCTGGCATTTCACCATATCTGCAGGTCTTCACCAACCGCAGAATCGCGATAGTTCTCATTATGGGCTTTGCATCGGGACTGCCCCGCGCCCTTCCTGTCGTTGCCCTTCAGGCATGGATGGCCGTTGAAGGCGTGGATCTGAGGACCATCGGCATTTTTGGTATCGTCGCCCTGCCCTATACCCTGAAGTTTTTCTGGTCTCCGCTGATGGACCGGTTCATACCTCCTGTCATGGGCAGACGGCGGGGATGGATACTGATTACGCAATTACTTCTTGTGGCAAGCATCGCTTCGATTGCATTCAGCGAACCTGCTGTTTCCCCTCTGCTGGTCGGAGTATTGGCGCTGATACTCTCTTTTTTCTCCGCGTCGCAGGATATAGTTATCGACGCCTATCGCACCGATATCCTCCACCCTGAGGAACGCGGCGCCGGCGCGGCCGTAGCGGTGATGGGCTATCGCATCGCGCTCCTCATATCCGGCTCGCTCTCGCTTATCATTGCGGACCAGATAGGCTGGCCCGGGACCTATATCGCAATGGCAGGCATCATGCTGATCGGCTGCCTGACCACAATCCTGGCTCCGGAACCACCGCAAGTCTCTGCCCCTCCCCGCACCATACATGAGGCTGTGATAGGTCCGATGAAGGACTACTTCTCAAGACCTTCGGCTCTCTCATTCCTGGCTCTGATCATACTGTACAAACTCGCGGACGCCTATGCCGCTTCCCTTGCCACCCCTTTTCTACTGAAGGGGCTCGGCTTTTCGCTTACAGATGTCGGGGCGATAAACAAAACCTTTGGAATGATCGCCACCATAGTCGGGGCGCTCTTCGGCGGAAGCATAATGGTAAAGCTGGGGCTCTACAGATCTCTAATGTATTTCGGCATTGTGCAGGCGCTGACAATAGTCTCATTTTCTCTGCTTGCTGTCGCAGGCAAGAATTACTCGATGCTCGTGTTTGCGGTAGGGTTTGAAAACTTTGGCAGCGGCATGGGCACATCCGCATTTCTGGCCCTGCTGATGACAATGTGCAACCAGAAATTCAGCGCCACCCAGTATGCCTTGCTCTCCTCGCTTGCGGCTGTCGGCGGAATCGTGATATCACCAACCTCCGGTTTTTTGGCAGAGGCGGTTGGATGGCCCATGTTTTTCCTTATAAGCGCGGCCATTGCAATACCGGGATTGTTGTTGCTGCGAAAGCTGAAGCCGCTGATAGACTCGCTGAAAGAAAACCGTTAAGAAAAAAAAGGGCGCGGTGTCCTCGCCCCTGCTTTCTTTTGGGCGCAACAAGCAGCGCCCCTGCATATTTTTCTCTATTATTTTTTGAATGTCGCTGTTAGTGTAGCCGCCTTTGTTACCTTGATATTGCAGACAGCAGTCCTTGTGTTGTCGCCGGTCTCTTTTCCTCCGGCCTTCTTACATGTATTGTTCCATGACGCTTTGAAGCCCGCATTAGCCCTTGCCGATACCTTTACAGTCGATCCTTTGCGGTATACCTCTGAATCCTTCTTTTTAACCGGATATTTGAAGCTTATTCCAGCAGGTTTAGACACTACGCTGCCCTTTCCGGTACCTTTCGCCTTTGCCGTTAAAGCGTAAAATTGCCCAAAGGTCGCTGTCACTATGGCAGCCTTTGTAACCCTGATGGTACAGACGGCGGTCAGCGTGTAATTTCCTGTCTCCGTTCCGCCGGCCGCCACGCATGTGCCACTCCATGAAGCCTTGTAGCCTGCGTTGGCCTTTGCCGTCACTTTGACGGTCGATTCCTCACCGAATAATGCCTTGCCAGTATTTTTTGCAGGATAGGCATAATTTATCCCGGCGGGACTTGATGTTATTCTGCCCGTCCCTGTTCCCCCGGCCCTGGCCGAGATGTTATATGTTCCGCCCCGCACACACCGCACATAGCGCGCATATAAGCCGTCATCCTTATCGCCATCTCCACTGTCGACGTTGCCGTCTGCAAAATCCACATACCAGGCCCAATCAGGCCAGTACTCATCGCTAGTCGCCGACCAGTATTCTGATGACTGGGCTCCCGAAAAAATGGGGTCTATTGCCGGATTAGAACGGTTGTCGTCAGTCAGGGATTCAAGCTCTTTTATGTTAGGCAGACGCCAGTCCACCCTGCCGTCCAATGTCAGCCCCTCGCAATATGTAAGCGCGGAGTCCCATGTCTTCTTCCCCGGCTCTCCCTTCTGCCACATGAGGCCGGTATTATTGTCTGTAACAGTGTTGCCGTTATCGGTAAAGCCCGGAATAATACTATAGCCGCGCACACACCGGACATAACCGTAGTCATCGTCATATTTGGCAGCATAGTAAAGACCGCCATCTTCGAAATACACGTTCCACGCAAAACTGGTATTGCTTACGTAAGTGGCATTTGCCCAATAGAAAGAATTTGAGGTAGCAGTCGTATTAGCAAACACGGCGCTATCAATTGCCGGCCCGGGATATGCTATGCCGTACTTTACGATGCTTTGCAGCTCCTTTTTTGTCGGCAACCTCCAGTCTTCATATCCGCCCAATTTTGCGCTGTTCAGCGCGCCGCAAACATTCACATCAGTCGCATTATCTGCAGCGTCATGTGTGCCGCTCGCCTGATACCAGTTATAGAGCGTTGCAGTTCCACTGCAGTTTGAAGCATCCTGTCCTGCGCTGCACTTCTGCCACATGAGGCCTGTGACATTGTCTATAACTGTGCCGTCGCTAAGGTCGCTGTAATTCATTGGGTTGATAGTATAAGCTCCGTCTTGACCCGAGCCAAAGCAAGATTTTACTTCGCCGGCCGAGTCGTAACACTTTGACTGCCCAGTGTCGGGGATATTGAAGGCAAAGGCAGTTACATACGGCGCCATCACAACAATACAAGCAATCAGTAAAACTAATCCCCTTTTTATCATTGTATCTCTTCCTGTCCGCCGCTATTAAACTGGATAATATATAAAACGTCTACTAATACTATTGTACACGTTAATTGCTATTATCAATATCTGCTATCCTGCAAGGACATTCTCCTTGAAAAAAGAGAGGGGCAATCCATCAATTGCCCCTCCCTGCGTCAACTCTTATCCAATACTGTTATTCTTCCAACCCCGGCAAGATCAATATCTCCATCATTTCCTGAAAGTCGCTATTACTGTAGCCGCCTTTGTCACCGTGATGGAGCAGACTGCGTTCCTTTTGTTGTTGCCCGTCTCCTTGCCCCCGGCCTTTTTGCATGTCCCCTTCCATGAAGCTGTTGCCCCTGCCTTCGACTTTGCAGATATCTTTACTGTCGAGGTCTTTTTGAATGTTCCGGAATCAGCCTTCTTTGCAGGATATGTAAAGCTTATTCCCGAAGGCGCAGACACTACTCTGCCTGAGGCGGTTCCCTTGGCTTTGGCCGTTATCTTTGCATAAAGCTGCGTAAAGGTCGCCGTTACTGTTTTTGCATCGCTTAGACTACTGAATGTACAGGTGGCTGTGCTCGTGCCATTGCCTGCCTCTGCTCCGCCTGCGCATGTGCCGTTCCACGACACGGCAGAACCCGTACCCGCCTTACCTGTGAGCATCACTGTTGCGCCGGAACTAAATGAGGCTGCCTGAGAAGCTTTTGCAGGATAGCCATAGCTGATGCCTTCAGGGCTGGATGTCATACTGCCTGTTCCTGTTCCGGCGGAATTGGCCGTAATGTTATATGACCCGGCTTGTGCGTCGTCGCGCACGCAGCGCACATAATAGGCAATGGTCTTATCGTAGTTAACGACTTTGCCCAGGTAGAAGTTCACCATGAACGCTTCATCCGGCCATATGGCAATTGTAGTAGAAGACCAGTATTCATGAGGGTATGTGCGCGGAAAAAGAGCATTTATTGAAGGATTAAAGTTTGTATCATCGCTCAGAGACTCAAGCTCCTTTATGTTTGGCAGACGCCAGTCCTCCTTATCGCCGAGCTGGAGTCCTTTGCAATATGAAAAGGCCTGCTCCCAGTTATAGGTTGAAGCGTTGCCGCTGCAATCCGCATCGTTATTCAGCCCTGCGCTGCATTTCTGCCATACGAGTTCTGTCCCGTTGTCCGTCACTGTCCCGTTGCTGTTGTCGGTATAATTTTGAGAAGGATATTGTCCGCCTCGCACACACCTCACATAATTCTGTGTAGGATAATAATCTGCGTCAACATTGCCATGGGAGAAAGCCACGGCCCACGCCGACAGATAACCTTTACTGTCAGTAGCCCAGTAGTCTGTGGCGACAGATCCGGTATTCGGGAAAACATCCCTCTGAATCACCGGACTGTCTTCATAAGAATAATTCACTAAGCTCATCAGTTCTTTCTTGGACGGCAGCCTCCAGTCAGTATAATAGCCTGTCTGTGCAGAACCACAGACATTTTGTGAAGAAGGGTTATACATGTCATTATGAAGACCGCTCGCCTGATACCAGTAGTAAACTGAAGGGGCTCCGGTGCAGGTCGAGTTGTTCGTCTGTCCCACACTGCACTTCTGCCACATCAGGCCGGTGTTATTGTCCGTCACCGTATAGTCACCGTTATCAGTGTAGGAAAGTGGATTGATGCTGTATTCCCCATCCTGCCCTGTGCCGGAGCAGTCTGGTATTTCTGCGCCGGCCGAGTCGTAACACTTCGTCTGACCGGTGTCTGGAAGTTTATAAGCCTGTGCAACTGCGCAAAGCATCAGCAAAATAGCTCCTGCTAGCAATATAAACGATACCTTCTTTATCATTCTGTCTCCTCCGGATTGCCGCTATTCAAAATTGACAATACGATAAGCTATATCAGCGCAAATGATATTTTCCAGAATATTACCTCAGTACGCGCCATTTGAAATAACGCTACATGGTTTATCACACCGCCGGCGCCTATTTGATTGAAATATTGGATATGGTCACGGTATCTGCCCCCCCCCGATTGTCAGTCTGTTAATAGTGGTATTGCCAGAGATCGTTGCATAGCTGCAATCATATCCGCCAATGAGCGTAATTGTTTTATTGTCCGCAAATACAAGAGTCTCGCCAGGAGGCATCGCTTGCGCCAGAATGGTTTTGGCTGAACCGGCTGCATTATAAGCAGTGATGATAAAAGCAGTAAGACGATGAATGCAACGAAAATCTGAATGCGCACTTTTGTCATAACCGTTTCCTCCCGCGCCCCTTATTAAGATCTGTTATTATCTAGCCAGGCCGCAACACTATAATCCCCGGCTTAGGTAAAACATACGCAAGAAAATCCTCATCAATCACCTGTTTGTGTTCGGTCCTCGATGAGGCATGACGAAGAAAGGCGTTTTCGCCTTCTCTGATAAAGATACCTATATGCGAAACATCCAGGCCCTTAAACCCTGAATAGACGCCGATGTAATCTCCTGTATTCAATCTTTCTATTACAGAATCATCAATGGCAGCCGATGGGATATAGTTTATATCACGCTGAGTCACCCTGACTCCGCGTACATAGGGCAGACCATCCTCCTTGACATTGAGCTGCTTTCTGATAGTCCGTGTCTTGCCGGGCGCCGCCTTGAGCGTCACATCTTCGACAAGGTCTGAATTATACGCAGCCCAATCGGTAAAAAAATGGTTGCGTCTTTCGAAAGATACAATACCGTTTTGATAGCGGACCTTTTTGAGGTTTGCCCTGAAACTGGAGAACGAAGACGAGAGGCTCATGGCCTCCACATAATCTATCAGGGTGAAACAGTCCACCCCTTCGAGGTTGATCGTGAATATTTCCTCGGCGCTTATATCTCCCGTAAGTGTGTTTCCCAAATACTTCACTCCGAGAAACCGGCGTGAAAGATATGATATCCTCTCACCCGAACCGGAAATGGACGCAGCAGCGCCGATAAGCTCCTCAATTGCGTCGAGAGACCATTGGCCTGTGATAATCTGCTCTTTTCTGGTCATTGTCGATAATATATGAAACTGAAGTCTGTTTTCAAGATACCCACCGTGTGCTATTATATTTTCATAATGGTAACCGATATACATACTCACGGTATTGGAGGTTATGACACCAGAAGCTCCGACTCCGAACATCCGCTCAGGATTGCAGATATGCATGGGGCGTACGGTGTTGATGAAATCATACTGACAGTCTATCCCGCCACGATAAAGGTAATGAGAGAGAATATGGCCACGATAAAACTGGCCATGGACTTACAGCAAGCCGGCAATGTAAGGCTTAAGCCGGATTCTTCGATCTCCCCATCCGGCTCAGATGAAAACCACGGGCCGGCCCGTATTGCGGGCGTCCATCTGGAAGGCCCGTTCCTGAACCCTTCAATGTGCGGCAGCCTCAACGCTATGGTATTGATAGATCCGGATGAGCGTAATTTCGATGAATTGGTCGAAGGCTTTGAGGACATTATCAGAATTATCACTATAGCCCCTGAACTTTCCAGCGCGACCGGAGCTATAAGAAAGGCGGCTGACAAAGGGATCATTTCGAGCATGGGACATTCCAATGCAAGCCTTTCTGAAACAGAAGCCGGACACAGGGCCGGGGCAAAAGGCATAACTCATTTGTTTAATGCGATGCGCCCTTTTCATCATAGAGAGCCGGGAATCGCCGGATATGGCCTGTTGAACCCGGATATTTATACCGAAATAATCGCCGATCCTTTTCATCTGCATCCTGCAACGCTGGAACTGATTTTCAGGACAAAGAATCATGACCACGTCATAATAATTTCGGATTCTGTAAAGGAGACGGCTCCGTCAACCGCAATAGCCGGGCTACATGCTATAACAGACATCCACGGCAGGCTGCTCGGCGGCGCATTGCCTGTCACCAGGTCTGCTGCTGCGCTGTCGGACAGATTCGATCCCCCAATGCTTGCGCGCTGCATCAGCGAAAATCCGGGGCGGTATCTTGCCGGATGAAGGCGTTACTTCAAAGAGTGACTTCAGCCTCGGTTGAAGTTGAAGGCAGAGTTGCCGGTAATATTGCAAAAGGTATCCTGCTTTTCCTCGGTATCGAAAAGGATGATGGACCGGCGGACCTCGAATACATCCTGAAAAAATCAGCAGGTATCAGAATATTCCCGGACTATGCCGGAAAGATGAACCTGTCTGTCAAAGACGCCGGGGGGGCCGTTCTTGTGGTGTCCCAGTTTACGCTGACCTCTGACTGCAAAAAAGGCGCGCGCCCGTCATTCGACAATGCCGAATCGCCTGAAAAGGCCGAAATACTTTATAAACTTTTCATATCAAAACTCGGAGAAGCAGGAATCCCTGTCTCAACCGGAAGCTTTGGCGATTACATGAAGGTGAGTCTGGTGAATGACGGTCCTGTAACCTTTTTTATAGATTCGAGGTCTTAAGATGCCGAACCTGCTGGATTTATTCTGTAAGTACGCAGTTGCGCACGGACTGGCCGAAGATTCCTTTATTGTCGGCGGCGCAGTCAGAGACCTCTTGTTGAACAAGGATATCAGGGATTTGGACATAGCGGTCAACAGGGACTCGCTTGCTACTGGACGCGCCTTCGCAGACGAAATTAACGCTACTTTTGTGCTTCTGGACAAAGAATTCGGCGTCGCCCGGATCGCGTTTTTCAGCGAATATCTCGATATCTGCCCCGTCAGACACGGTTCTATCACAGAAGATCTCGGAGAGCGCGATCTTACAATCAATGCCATGGCCATACCGCTTTCAGGATATCTGCGCCTGAAACCTGAAGAAGGAATCAGGCGATTGAAGGCCGAAATTATTGATCCTTTTGACGGCATGGGAGCCCTCGAAAAAGGAGTTATCAGGATGGTCTCAGAAAAAAATCTCGCCGGAGATCCACTGAGACTGCTCAGGGTGTATCGTTTTGCAGCCGCGCTCGGTTTCAGCATAGACCCGCCCACATCAGCCGCAGTCGCCAGACTGCGCCATCTGATCGGATCATCCGCAGCCGAGAGGATAACCGGGGAACTCAGGCATATTCTCGAATGCAATAATTCAGCTCCGATATGTAATGCCATGAATGCTTCAGGCCTCCTTCAAGAGATATTTCCAACTATGGCCGGGAATGTCTGGCATGATGTATATGCATCATACAGTTGTGCCGAGGGTATGTTGTCAGATCCGGCTCTTTATTTCGGAGACAGGAGCGTCCCCGTGGAAGAGTATTTCAGTACCGGATACAGGCGGGAATGCCTTAAACTCTCAATCCTTATGGGTGATTGCAAATCCGCGAAAAACATATTCACCAGACTGCGGCTCTCCAGGAAAGAGATAGAGTTCATTCGTTTGATTGACAGTTACAACCCATTGATTTCGTCGCTCGACGTGACCGGGAGTTCTGTGGTAATGGCCCTTCTGCGAGAACTCAAAGACAATCTTTACGCAATACTCGTTTATATCCTTTCCCTGGATAGTGTCTTGCCGTCAGCCGGATCAGCCGTCGGATCATTGGTTAATCATCTTATCGCCATATATCAGGATGAATATATTCCGAGAACGAAGATATTGCCTCTGCTAAACGGCTATGACCTCATGAACCAATTCGACCTCTCGCCCTCTGTCTTTTTCAGAGACATACTTTCCGCCATAGAACTGCTTGCGCTTGAAGGAAAAATATCGACCCGCGAAGAAGCCCTGAGGGTTGCCGGCGGGATGATCAAAGGCAAAAGTCTCATGGGCGATTTATAATCGGGACTTCTCCTGTCATTGACGGTTCTTAGGCAGTATGGTATCGTATATTACATTTTTAGGAATTCCAAATTTATAGAAAAGGAATGACCCGGAGTCAGGTTATCTGTTTGAGTTTTCCTGCCGGGCAAAAAACTCATGGACAATCTTGTGCCAATTGCAATCGTAGTCATTTATGTTTTGATCATGCTCGGAATCGGGTACTGGTCTATGCGAAGGACAAAGACCGTAGGCGACTTCTTTCTCGGAGGGCGATCTCTCGGCCCCTGGATGAGCGCATTCGCATACGGAACCACCTACTTTTCGGCTGTGCTCTTCATCGGCTACGCCGGCAAACTTGGGTGGGGATTCGGCATCCATACGATGTGGATAGTAATCGGCAACACCCTTATCGGCACATTCCTCGCGTGGAAGTTGCTTGCCGGAAGAACTCATGAAATGACCATCAGACTCAAGGCCCTGACCATGCCGGAATTTCTGGGCGCGCGTTACGGCAGCAAATCGCTGCAGATAATCGCGGCCATTTCCATATTCCTCTTCCTTGTGCCCTATTCGGCTTCGGTGTACATGGGACTCAGCTACCTCTTTGAGAAGGCCCTGGGCCTTCAATACAATGAAGCCCTGATATTCCTCGCAGCGCTCACCGGGATATATCTTGTAATGGGCGGATATCTGGCGGTCGCCATCAGCGACTTCATCCGTGGTATAGTCGAATTCGGAGGAGTGCTGACCATGGTGGCCCTGCTGATCCACTGGAAAGGCGGATTTGTCGATACTGCTTCAACCCTTCTTGGAGATACAGCGATAATGGCCCCCGGACTGGCAAAAGCAGCCGTTCTCGGCCCTGAAGGATGGCAGATAATCCTGCCCGGCTCCGCAATACTTATATCGCTGGTGCTTATAACCAGTTTCGGACCGATGGCCCTGCCGCAGATGGTGCAGAAATTTTATTCGATCCGCAGCAAAGCAGATGTTACAAAGGCAATGGTCATAGCCGGATTCTTTGCCTTTTTTATGTCATTCGGGGCCTACTACAGCGGAGCGCTGACCCATATATATTATATTGACGGATTGCCGCAGGCTATCATGGCGGACGGCAAACCCAATCTCGACCAGCTTATGCCGCAATTCATCACAACGGAGTTTTCCTATGCGTTTGTTTTGCTGATACTGCTATTGGTATTTTCGGCGTCGATGTCAAGCCTTTCGTCCCTGGTCCTCGTTTCGAGTTCCGCCATAGCCATTGATTTTTACGGGGCATTCGTAAACCGCCATGTAAACCAGAAACAGACCATGCTTCTCATGCGACTTCTCTGCGCATTGTTTGTTGCGCTGTCGCTGATAATGGCGATGCACAAAGTCGATGTAATCGTAAACCTGATGGTTATGTCGTGGGGCGCTCTTGCCGGAGTATTTCTTGCGCCTTATATCTATGGTCTTTTCTGGAAACGCACTACAAAAGCCGGGGCCTTCGCAGGCGTAATCAGCGGTCTTGTGACGGCATTTACTCTCTTTATGCTTTGGGGCCAAAATGGTATTCCGCTTGCAGGCGCCATCACCATGTTTCTGCCTATGCTCGTCGTACCCGTTGTGAGCTTTTTCACTCAACCCTTGCCGAAAGAGATGATCGATGCCGCCTTCAAGGACCCTGAGGGAGTGAACACTTCGCTGACCAAGGAATAGCGCGGAACGCATGGCAGGCGGATGGCAGATATAGCCTGGTATTCGGGTAAACTGCGACTTTTTGCGTTGACAACAGGTTGATTTAAAATCTATAATTATTACTTGCTTTTTACGATATGAAGATTATAATATCTGAAATACCTGATGAGGGGATAGAGCTTGAATTAACGGGCAAATTGCAGTCGGATGCGGTAAAGATAATATCGCCCGTCGAAGCAACTCTGCGCCTGGACAGGATAGATAAAGACCTGGTGGCGGGCGGCTCGCTGAGCGGCATTGTGGAATTGCAGTGCGCGCGCTGTCTCGGTAATTTTGAACACAAGATAACCTCAACATTTAGCGTAATGTATCACCCTGCCGAAAAAAGCGGCAGGCATGAGCAGCATGAATTAAAAAGCGACGAGCTCGACACCGTATTTTATACGGGCGACACTCTCGAAACAGACGACCTTCTGAAGGATCAACTTATACTGAACCTTCCGATGAAACCTCTCTGTTCTCCTGATTGCAAGGGATTTTGTCCGGCCTGCGGAGCCGACAGGAACGTAACGGCATGTGACTGCGACTCGGAAGAAAGAGATACTCGTTTTGAAGCGCTGAAAAGACTCAGGATTGAAAAGGAGTGACAATATGGCAAACCCGACACATCGACATTCAAAATCAAGAAGAGACAAAAGAAGGGCTAACTGGAAAGGCGCCGCGCCGACTCTGGTGGAATGTCCCGACTGCAAAGAGATGAAGGCTCCCCATAGGGCCTGCGTCAGCTGTGGCACATACAACGGCAAAAAAATCCTTGAGGTAGTCTCGAAGTAATCATGAAGATTGCCCTTGATGCCATGGGTGGCGATTTCGCCCCCGAGGTAACTATTGCCGGGGCAATCGAAGCGGTTAACGAATATGACGTTCATGTCATCCTTGTGGGTGACGAAGGTCAGATAAACACTTGCCTTGGCAGCCGTCGCTACCCTGCCGAGAAGATCTCTATTCTTCACTGCACCCAGGTGGCCGGCATGGATGAAGCGCCGACCGTCGTACTAAGGAAGAAGAAAGATTCATCTATTCGCCGCGCTATCGATCTTGTCAAGAGCGGACAGGCCGACGCTGCTGTAAGCGCCGGCAATTCCGGCGTTGCAATGGCTATGGCGCTTGTGATTCTCGGCAAGATCGAGGGTATTGACAGGCCTGCCATAGCGGCTGTGATGCCTGCTTTATCCGGACTTTTTGTACTGATTGACGCCGGCGCAAATGTCGACTGCAAGCCACGGAATTTGCTCGAATTCTCTTACATGGGCAATGCATATTACAGCGCTATTTTTAACACCCAGAAGCCTCGCATAGCCCTGCTCAGCATAGGAGAAGAGGACACCAAGGGCAACGAACTTACAAAAGAAACGTTCGGGCTTTTGAAGAATACCCGCTTGAACTTTATAGGCAATATCGAAGGCAAGGATATATTTTCGGGCAAGGCAGATATAATAGTCTGCGACGGATTCATCGGCAATATTGTTCTCAAAACGAGCGAAGGTCTTCAGGATGCAATAATGAAGATGCTTAAATTCGAGATAGCCAATATCAGGACAGGCCGGCTCGGATACCTGATGATCAAGCCCGCCTTCAGAAATTTCAAGAAGAGGACCGACTATGATGAATACGGCGGCGCCCCGCTTCTCGGCATTAACGGCACATGCATAATTAGTCATGGAAGGTCTTCGGCAAAAGCCATACGCCATGCCATAAGGGTGGCGGCCGAAATGTCCAGGCAACAGGTTCATAACACCATTGCCAATAGCGTGAAAGAACATTCCCAAAAGGACAATATAAATGATTAAATCCAGAATCATAGCCACAGGATCCTATCTTCCCGAAGCGAGACTGACAAATTTTGATATAGAAAAGCGGGTGGATACCTCGGCCGAATGGATAATTGAAAGGACCGGCATACACGAAAGACGTATAGCCCGGCAAGATGAGGCGGCTTCCGACCTTGCCTACGAGGCTTCCATGACAGCCCTTAAACGGGCCGGATTGAAGGCCAAAGACCTGGACATGATCATTTGCAGCACTGTGACGGGAGATATGCCTTTCCCCTCAACCGCCTGCGTCCTCCAGCGCCGTCTCGAAGCCTCTAACGCCGCTGCGTTCGATGTGGCCGCAGCATGCTCGGGATTTATTTACGGACTGTATATCGCCGACAGTTTTATCAGAAGCGGGGCGAGGAAAAAGATTCTACTTGTAGGCGTAGATATGCTTTCAAGGATAACAAACTGGGAAGACCGGTCGACCTGCATAATATTCGGCGACGGGGCCGGAGCGGTCATCATAGAGCAGTCTAAAGACGACAGCGGGATAATATCGGTAGATATCGCTTCTGACGGAAACCTGTGGGATTTACTTTATGTGCCGGGCGGCGGATCAAGGACACCGGTGTCGCAGGAATGTCTCGATAAAAAACTCCACTATGTAAGGATGCGCGGGAATGAGACCTTCAAGGTCGCCGTCAAGACCCTGGAACATCTGGTTGTCGAAGCGCTAAGGAAAAATAATCTGAAACCGTCCCAGCTTTCACTTCTTATACCCCATCAGGCCAACCTGAGGATCATACAGGCCACCGCCAAAAAGCTGGATCTGCCCATGGAAAAGGTCATGGTCAATATCGATAAATACGGCAATACTTCATCTGCGTCAGTGCCTATCGCCCTGGACGAAGCTATGACTTCCGGCAGGATAAGGACTGGCGATTACGTATTGATGGAGGCCTTTGGAGCTGGACTCACCTGGGGATCTGCGCTTGTCAGATGGTAGCCGCTGCAGGCTGAAAGTCTGATTTATTCCCCTGAGCGGGGCTTATGACTTTTTTTCTTTTGCGCCGCCCTGGCCTTTTCCTTCAAGTAGCTGGCGGCATGCATCTTCCTGAATAAACGTTCGATTTTCTTTCTAAAAATAATTACTATGATCAATACCGTCGCTGTAATAAAAATCAGCAGGAAGAACAACTTGTATTCATTATTCCTTATCAGATCTCCGCTGACCGAAAGCAGCGCGGTGCCGAATAGCCTTCCTATCCCGCCTATCAGAAGAAATTGCATAGTGGTAAGATGTCCGAGCCCGAGTATGTAACAGAGAAGGTCTTTGGGTGTGCCTGGAATCAGGAAAAGCAGGAATATGAGAGACACACCCTTATGACGGAGCAGATAGTCAAATCTTTGTATGGTCTCGGCGTCGACAAATCTCTCTACGAACGGTCTGCCGAAATATCGCGAAAGCGCAAAAGCAATATAAGAGCCGATTGTCAGGCCAACGGTCGACAATAACACAGCCGTAACAGGCCCGAAAAAAAGACCGCCCACGAACCCGGTAACTTCTCCTGGTATCGGCGCGGCCACAACCTGCAGTATCTGTAAGGCTACAAAGCCGACAAAACCCCATGGACCAAGGGACTCTATAAAAGCGCACATCGCTTCCTTGTCGAGGAAGAATGTGATAAGACCGGTCTCATATAGTATCCAGGTGAATGCCCCGATGATCAGAAAAAGGACAAGAAGTCGGATAAAGACATGTGTCTGCTTTTTCTCCGATGGTTTAATCGTTCAGGACCTCTCGATAAAAAGCTGATTTCAATTTTCCTTTTCCTTGTCATACATCTTCAAAAAGGGTTTGATCAGGTCGATCGGAACCGGGAAGATAATTGTAGAATTCTTTTCTGTCGCAATCTCTGTCAGGGTCTGCAAAAATCTAAGCTGCAGAGTAGCAGGCTCGGACGAAATAATCTTTGCGGCGTCGGCAAGTTTCTGCGAAGCCTGAAATTCACCTTCAGCATGAATTATCTTGGCGCGTCTTTCCCTTTCGGCCTCTGCCTGTTTTGCGATTGCCCGCAGCATCTCCTGCGGCAGATCGACATTCTTGACCTCTACCGCAGACACCTTTACGCCCCACGGCTCGGTCTGCGTGTCTATGACCTTCTGGAGTTCCATATTGAGCTGCTCGCGGTTTGTCAGCAGGTCGTCGAGCTGGCTCTGTCCAAGAATGCTCCTGAGAGTAGTTTGCGCAATCTGTGAAGTCGCATAAATAAAATCTTCGACCTCGGTAATCGCCCTTATCGGATCAATAGGCCTGAAGTAAATGACCGCATTGACCTTCACCGTAATATTGTCTCTGGTAATAATATCCTGCGGCGGCACATCCATGGTTACCGTCCTCAGGCTTACCTTTACCAGCTTGTCAATAAGCGGCCATATCAGCACAAGCCCAGGGCCTCTGACCGGTATTATCCTGCCCAGCCTGAAGACTACGCCTCTTTCATATTCCTTTAATATCCTTATAGCGCTGGAAAGTATATATACCGCAATTACGATGATGACAAACAGGGGAGAGAAAAGGCTAAACAGGCTTTCCATGGCGACCTCCGTAAATTTATTACTTTCATTAAGTTTAGCATGCGCACAGATTCAGTGGCAACAAAAGATCCGGCATCAGCAATCTGAATCTATATGCAACCTGATTGACAAAACTGCAACACAACAATAAACTGTCTACTGTGCCGGATTGCATACGGATAATTCTGTAATAACCTTATTATTACGTTTACTGATCCAGATGAACACTTATTTCGCATGACATTCAACATCAACCTTATAAATAATGCGGCGCTGTTGATGGTAATGGTTCTCATATACGATATATTTGTACTAAGAAGCCGCGCCGACAACACCGTGCGTAAAATAGTGTCAGGGTTCATCCTTGGAGTCATAGGACTTGCCGTTATGAGTTCCTCATGGGAGTTAAGTCCCGGAGTTTTCCTTGATATCCGGTCGGTTATACTAAGCGTCAGCGGGCTTTTTTTCGGATTCATTCCTACTATTATCGCGTTTGTCCTGACCGCGACATACGGGTTGATTCAGGGCAGCGACGGAGCCTTGACGGGCATCGCTGTAATAATCATTTCAGGAGCCATCGGTTTGCTATGGAGGTATTCCCGGCATAACCAAATCGAAAAGATGGAATTCATTGAAATTTATCTTTTCGGCGCGGTTGCCAGTATTGCGATGCTTATTTGCCTGTTCACCCTTCCCGGAGGCATTACAATTGATGCGCTCGGCTCCATATCCCTTCCTGTGATCATTATTTATCCGCTGGCTACGCTTATTGCCGGAGGCCTGATGACGGAAAGACTGCTTAGCATAACAAACCAGAAGTCGCTTCTCGAAAACGCTTCAAAGTACAGGCATATGTCGAGCCAGTTTCATGCCCTGCTCGACGGCATCCCCGATAACATTACCCTAATGTCTCCCGATCTCAAAATACTCTGGGCCAATAACAGCGTAACAAAAAGAGCCGGCATGAAACAGGAAGAACTGGTTGGCTCCTATTGCTACAAAAAATGGCATAATATCTCCGAACCGTGTTTGAACTGCCCGGTTATAAAGAGTTTCCAAACAGGAAAACCTTCGGTAGAAAGGATTACCGATTCGGAAAACAGGATTATGGAAATCAGGACCGTTCCGGTCGTGGAAGACGGAAATGTTGTCCACGTAATCGAGGTGTCAAGGGATGTAACAGAACATAAAAAGCTTGAACGTCAGTTTATCCAGGCGCAGAAAATAGAATCTATCGGCACCCTTGCCGGCGGAGTTGCCCATGACTTCAACAACATCCTGACTGCTATTATCGGTTACGGAAATATGGCTCTCATGAAGATAGACGAACATGACCCTCTGAGAAAAAACATCGAAAGCATTCTCAAGGGGGCTGAAAGGGCCGCCTACCTTACAAGGGAACTGCTGCTTTTCAGCCGGAAACAGGCGGGGGAACAAAAATCTGTAGATATAGTCGAGATTATCAGGAATGTGGATAAATTTCTCAAGCGCATTATCAGAGAAGATATTGAGTATAAAACCGTCCTTCAGGACAAGCCCCTGCCTGTTCTTGCCGACAGCCTGCAGCTTGAACAGATCCTGATTAATTTTGCAACGAATGCCCTTGACGCCATGCCGGACGGAGGTGTCTTTACGGTTACGGCAGAGCAGGTCATGTTTACCGATGACTTTGTAAACACCAACGCTTACGGCAAACCGGGAGCCTATGCAAGGATAACCATTTCAGACACAGGGGAAGGCATGGATGAAGAAACCATGAGTCATATTTTCGAGCCTTTTTTCTCAACGAAAGAAGTCGGCAAGGGGACCGGACTCGGGCTTGCCGTAATTTACGGAATCATAAAACTCCATGACGGGCACATAGATGTGTACAGCGAGCGGGGTAAAGGCACAACTTTCAGCATATATCTGCCGCTTATCGAACATGAAACGGAGGGATTGGACATATCCGGGGACGAACAGATATCTTCCCACGGCGCTGAGACGGTTCTTCTGGCAGAAGACGATGATGTTGTCAGAAGTCTTTCCAAGGTAGCCCTGAAGCAATTCGGCTACACGGTCATCGAGGCAGTTGACGGCGAAGACGCCCTTAGAAAATTTATTGATAACCGGGACAAGATTCAGCTCCTGCTCTTTGATCTGATAATGCCGAGAATGAACGGGAATACCGCTTACAACGAAATAATAAAAATCAGTCCTGATATAAAAGTCATATTCTTCAGCGGATACGCCCCTGATATAGTTCGTCAACAGGGGACAGCCGAGCAGAATATCCATATGCTGTTCAAGCCTCTCTCACCCTTTGATCTCCTAAAAAAGGTCAGGCTTGTGCTTGATGAAACCAGTCTATGCAAAAAAAATCAGAATCCGCCGGCCAGAACATCCTTGACGTAACGCCATAATTCTTCCCTGCCCTCACCTGTTTCACTCGAATAGTTCAGCGACGGAATATGCGCCGGAAGGTTCAACCCCTTGCGGACCGCTGCGATATTGGCAGCCCGCTGTCCCCGCGAGATCTTGTCCGCCTTGGTTCCGACAATGACATATGGGATATCGAGACCCAGCAGCCACTGCGAGGCCTCGATGTCATTCTTCATGGGCTCGTGCCGTAAGTCTATTAGATGTATAACAAGGGCAATCCCGGAGTTGCCCTGCAGGTATTGTGTGATGAACCCGCCCCACTCCCTGCGCTTGCCGCGAGAGGCCTCGGCATAACCGTATCCCGGCAGGTCGACCAGATATATCTTCTCATTGACCTCGAAAAAATTTATGGTCTGGGTCTTTCCCGGCTGTCCGCTGGTGCGGGCAAGCCCCTTCTTTGAGCAAAGAGAATTGATCAGGGACGATTTGCCCACATTGGAGCGGCCGGCCAGGACGATCTCCGGATACCCCTTGGCAGGATACTGATTCGGCCCAACTGCGCTTATAACACATTTAGCGGAAATAATCTTCATCGTTCACCTATAGAATAATCAACAGTTAATAACCTTTAGATATTGTAGCATTTCGGCTACATTGCGGACGGGCAGAACTATAGATGTTATCCGGCCGTGCGAGGCGCATCCCGGCCGGATAATTATTTTTCCTCATTCCGATCATCTTTTTTATTCTGCGACTGTGAATACAGATAAATTCCGGCGCCAACTCCTACAGCCGTTACGCCTGCCAGCAGGCCGTATTTCCATGTCTTCGAGCCAAGCGCCTTTTGTCTTCTCTTTTCGAGCCTCGTCATCACCCTGCTCAGATACTCCCGTTCTTTTTCCTTCCATTCAAGATATTCCACATAGATTTCAGCATGGTGATCCAGGAGCGCGCGTGAAAGCGCGTAAGAGGAATAATTCTTGGCCCTCGCCTGCCTGACGATATTGAGATCATCCTCATCAAGCCTGGCGATAAAATCTTTTAAAAAACCGCCCGCTGATTTTTCCACATCCTTTAGCAGGCCTGAGATATCAACTTCAATCTGCCTCCGCTCCGACTCTGATCCGCGCCGATGCTGATCATAAAGAATCGCCGATTTTCTCAGAAGACGGTATAACCGGTAAATCTGCGCGTTGGACAGACCGCATCCTTTTGATCTTTTTAAAAACTGTTCCCGGGTCGGCAGTCTACTCACCCCCCTCTCAAATCATATTATCAAACCCGACCCTGCGCATCATTGCAGGACCGCCTAAAATAGCTGGTTACAAAGTCAATTCTGTCTCTCGCTGAAATTAAAATCCTGGCTGTCCGGTTCGATTATCTTAAGCATCGCGGTAAGATCATGCTCCACCTTTTCAATGCGCCTGACCCCCGACTTTTCAAGCGCAATAAACATATCTTCATAGTTAAAAACGCCCTGCCCCTCTATAATCTGGGTAACATTTCTCATGCAAATCGAATGGCACCAGGGGTGGACGTCGCAATACCCCAGATAAACACCTTCATATATGCTGTTGTCTTTCCACAAAATCCGATATCTCTGGCCCCTCTCAATCTCAACTGTCTCCCCCTGCATTACAAAAGCGTCATTGCCGCAGATTTCATCCATGGTAAATCCTTTCTCTTTTCACTGTATCGTCATACTAAGCCGGACTCTTGCCTATTACGAATGTCTATAATGTTGTCATCGTCAGCCCGGTTTAAATCCTGAGCGATACAAAAAACAATAAATCCCCGTTCGACATCAAAAAGCAACGTCAGAAGCTCACGAACGAGGACTCATTTATTTTATGCTAACTGACCGTATGGCTGATATGTCAAGCAGAAACCTAAGAATAAAGAGAACAAATAACAAGCAGTGTTTCAGGCGCAGCTCTGCCTTAATGTTCGTGAATCACACAGCCGAACAAAATATAGGCTATTTTATTGGTTTTAATCCTTCTCTGATTTCTCTTGACCATAGCGCTTCGGCCATGATGTTTGGTTTTACCATGCTCAGAAACTTCCCCTTACTGCAATACCGGCGTAAAAATACCGGCAAAAAACCTGCCCTTTTCGCAATCACGTTGACGCAAAAAAAACATTAATGGTAAATTAGTGGTTACTGTAATATGATTTAATAAAATAAAAGCTGTCCGGCAGGCAGCTTAATTGACTGAAGCAGGGAGAACATATATGAAGATGTCAAGACAAAAACTGGATTTCGATCTCGAAAAATGGCGTGATTGGCATGTTATTGTAATTGCCAAACCCCTATATGGTAAATCGGCGCTCGATTATTATGGACGATTCATGCACGGTGTCGACAATGAAATTCTAAAAGAATATGCAACACAGGCAAACGAAAACTTTGAGACTCGAACCCTTTATCCAAAAGCTCCGGTAAGCGTTATCCCGGAACGTTATATGCAGTTTATTGAATCAACCGATCTTAACTCCTGGTTAAAAGATTTCTGGCGTAACATGAAAGAGTTTGTCGAGCTGAACAGGACCACAATACATGCAAAAAAGATCCTGGTTGATCTTCATCGCGACAATTCCCCTGTTCCTGATTTTTTTCTTGTAGCAGTGGAACGGTCTTTTTCGGAATACTTCGCAGAGGACGAAGTAGATGAGATTGTAATTATGATATAAACCCGGAATTGTCATTAGAAGACTAAAAATAGCCGTCATGAGCGGCCATATCGAAGTCACGGCGCAGAATACCGTATTTACATTGAGAAAATAATATCATGCGTTTGCCTGTCGATCATGTTTTTGAGATGAACGGCATAGTTTTGTCGGGACGAGAGATGGATGCTCATGACCGCTATAATATTGTGTGACTAGCCAGTCATGTTTCGACAGTTTAAAATCTGGCCTGATATAAATATCTTAACCCAATCATAATTATATTATTGTTATAACTTTCGCCTGCAGTCGACCTTGAGTTAGATTTAACATAAGAATACGACAGGATGGCGCTCAAACGCTCCCACAACCTGTAGGTCAGATCGACAGCGCCTCCGTATTCATCCCTATTTGCCGTATATATGCCTCCGGTCGTATAAATGCCGCCGGTATCTCCCAAAGATCTGTAAACCCCATAAAATGCAGAAAGAGAAGCGTCCATTCGCTCTGTAACCGGCATGGTATATCGCAATGTCAGGACATCGCTCTCAAGCGGCGTCGTACTCTGTATGCCGGCAGTTACACCATGCGCGTATGCGATTCTTGCAGTTCCTCTCTCAAACCTTTTTACAAGTGAAAGTCCACCGCTAAACCCGCTTACAGTCCGGCCTTCCTGTTCAAGCCTGGTAATGACCATACCTCCATAGCCGTCAAGCGTCACNGTCGGAGTGATACGCCAGTTCGCGCCTACAGTATATTCCATGCTGTTTGCATCACCGGTCATTCTGTAATCATATAAAGTGAATATGGAGTTTAAACGCAGAGTGATCCTTTCATCGAGGATATAATTGATCCCAAGTCTGCCGGCATAGGTCATATAGTCGCCCTCATCAGTCCCGGCAGTATTTACCAGAGTGTGCGTCGCGGCCGCCTGTACATTGAACAATTCTGACAGCTTGTATGCCAAATCGCCATTCAGGACATTGCTGGTCATTATTCTCTGGCCGTTTATTATAGGCCCGCCACCCTCTACAGTCCTGAGGATTGATGACTCCTGACTCTGGGTATACGCATCCGAAAGGCCAAGGGTTAATGTGTCAGACAATTTGTAACTGCCCCTGATAGCGGCCACATGCGAAATGCTATTTCTATCATCGTGTCCGGCATAAAAATTAAACGAAGGGGAATAATTTATCATCACGTCCGCATCCCGTGACCTTGTGGAAAGCGCAAAAGCAGGGTTGACTACCGTTATAAAGTCGCTGACCTTGTTGGACCGTGTCAGATATATGTTGTCGTTATACGCCTCGGAAACAGAGATCGATGCGTCAGCCACATAGTCAATAGCTGAAACTTCAGCTGACGCCGAAATAAGAATAATAACCGCAGCGAGTATTGCGAAGTTATTTTTCATTTCAATTCTCCCTTCCCGCATTGGAGCTTAAAGACCTGTATTGTGTATTCTATATTAAACTTGCCATGCCTGTAAAATCTTATTATATTATATATATATGCGTCTTCGGAGCTTCGTAACTACATTATTAAGTCTGATACGTTATCTTTGCAGCTGTGCGCTAATTACATATATTTTGTTCATAAAAAAGGCCGATTAATTTTTAAACTTAGTATTCAAGGTGGTAATCTCCGGCATTGAATTTGCATATTTTATTGCTTTTTGTTTCGAAATGGAAGATTTGGCTTACATATTACCCCGTTACCCCTACTTGGGGCGCTAAAACTCGTAAGTATTGACAAACCTCGTACTATGTTAAGATATTTCTATTATATGTTATATTAACAAATACCCTATATATACTTGTTTTGTCGCTTATTTTTCATTTTATTTGATTGTTTTGGCAACATTACTTTACCAGCTGCTGCATAATCAGGGAAAGTTCACCATGATCTTCTCAGTTTAATAATTTGTAACTGAGAAGGCGGAGCAGTGGAAAAATTCTTATTCAGTGTATATCGATAACCATCGCTGACAGATGAGGATTGGAAGTTGATCATATACAAGGTTTTGATTCCGCACATTTCAGCAAGATTTTCGGCATGTAATTTGACGGAATGTCACTAACGTTATGAAAATAAGAAAATCCAGGTGATTTATATGAGACGAATGAAGTTCCTCCTGATTCTTGGTGATATTTTTCTTATTATCATAGCTTTATACACATCAGATATATTTATGTCATACTCCCATACGTTTATTTACAGAGGCATATGGGAGATATTCAGCCTTGCATTGTTTGTTCTAACCGTGATTTTTTCATCTTTCCTGTGTGATCTTTATAATCACAGGAAAGCTTTCACATACACCAAGACAGATCTGAGCATGATGATACCTTTGGCAATCATGTTTTCAACTATAATCCTATCGATTATGAATCTGCTGTTACCGAATATTACATTTGGATGGCGTTTTGCCTTTTTTACTCTCTCTATTTTTGGAGTGTACCAGTTCGTCTGGCGGATAGTATACAAATCGCTGATCTGCTCTTCCGCTTTGATTCAGAGGATACTGGTGCTCGGCAGTGGGGAGAGAACCATGAAACTGGCATCCGTTATTGCTTCGTCAAAACGTAATTATATTATGGTCGGATGCTATGACCCCTCGGTTTCATCGGTAAATACCTCTCCTGAACCGCTTAAAGATATGGTAAAAAAAGAACTTGTCGACATCGTGATTGTTGCGCTAAGACAACGCAGGGGATCGCTCCCCCTTCAGGAACTGCTTGACTGCAAATTGGCCGGTATTGAAGTTGTTGATTCCCCGACTTTTTACGAAGAACTCCAGGGCAAACTCCTGCTCGAAGAAATCACTCCCAGCTGGTTTATTTTTTCAGATGGATTCAAGCTGAATAGCGGAAGAAAACGCTTTAAACGGATAATTGATATATTCCTTGCTCTTATCGGAGTAATCTGTTCCCTGCCTTTTGTCCCGATTCTTGCAATTATGATAAAATTAGAATCAAAAGGACCGGTTTTTTTTTCGCAAATACGCATGGGAGAGCGCGAAAAACATTATCACATGTATAAATTAAGGACTATGGAAATGAATGCTGAGAGCCAAACCGGAGCAGTATGGGCACAAAAGAATGACAGCAGGATAACGCGAGTGGGCAGAATTTTCAGAAAATTGAGGATTGATGAACTTCCTCAATTCTATAATGTGCTAAAAGGGGATATGAGTTTTATAGGGCCCCGCCCTGAAAGGCCCGAGTTTGCAGAGAGGTTAAAGACCATCAGCCCATATTATTCTGAGCGTCACTGCGTAAAACCGGGCATAACCGGCCTGGCCCAGGTGATGTATTCTTACGGGGCGTCAGAAGAAGATGCGCTTGAAAAATTACGCTATGATTTGTACTATGTAAAAAATCTCTCTTTTCAGCTGGAGTGTACTGTCATCTTAGAAACCATCAAGGTCATCCTCTTCGGAAGAGGATCGAGATAAGGAGGGCGCATGAACAGATTGCTTTTCGTGATTATGCTGATTAGCTGTATTTCATTGGGCACAACAACGACAGCTTCTGGAGAAAGCTATGTAATAGGACCGGAAGATATGCTCCAAATCAACGTCTGGGGTAATCAGGAGTTAAGCGCGCATATACCGGTCAGGCCTGACGGCATGATTTCAGCGCCCCTGGTAGGCGATGTCAAGGCAGACGGACTTACCCCTGCTGAATTGAAAGCGCAGCTCGAAAAGCAATATTCCAAATTCATAAAGTCACCGATTGTAAGTGTAATAGTTACTGCTGTCAATAGCTTTAAGGTGTATATAGTCGGTGGCGGAGTTTCGGGCGGAACCTCAGCCGGACCGGCCAATTCAACTGGAGGCGGCTCCGGATCGTCGGGAGTGATATCACTAAAGAGAAATACAACCCTTCTGCAGCTTCTGGCCCAGTTAGGCTCTTTGCAGGGAGCTGATTTAAAGAGCGCATATATTCTCAGAAAAGGCAATAAAATGAACATAGATTTCATGAAACTTATTAACGAAGGCGACTCCTCACAGGATGTGCAGCTCAAACGGGATGACGTGATATTCATACCGCCTGATCTCATGAATCGTATCAAGGTTGTAGGCGCTGTAAGGACACCGGGAATTATTCCTTATGTCAAAGGCATGACAGCCCTAGACGCCGTGCTCAGCGTCGGAGGCTTTACTGAATTTGCCAGTCAGAATAATGTTGTTATTGTCAGACAGGAAGGGTCCGAGGTCAGGAATATTGAAGTAAGATTAAAGGATGTCCTCAGGGACGGCGATTTGGGCAAGAACGTTTCGTTAAAGCCTGGAGACATTGTTAACGTGAAATCAGGCATTTTCTAGGATGGCTATGGATGAAGACAGCAGCGTAAGCGGTTTTGATATCAAAAAATACCTGGGACTAGTCCTTAGAAAAAAATCCCTGGCCCTTTCAATAGCCCTGGCAGTGTTGACCCTTTGCACCCTGGCCGGCTTCATGATGCCCAAAGTCTACGAGACGAAATGCACTGTTTTCGTCCAGCACAATACATTAATCGATCCATTGCTAAACCGCAACGTGACAAGCGACACTGAGGCCCAACTCAGAACCTTGACGGAACGTATAAAGAGCCCGAGTTTTCTTGAGCGGGTGCTAAGAAAGATGGGAATCGCTGACAACGCCGAGAACAATCAGAAACTGCAGGGACTTGTCTGGGAACTGCAGAAAAACGTAACGGTTACCCTCAAGGGGGGAGAAAGAAGATCCGACCTGTTCGTCATCGGATATATTGGGAAAAAACCAACCCGGGTGAGAGACACTGTCAACACTATTGTCAGTGAATATATTGCCGAAGACCTGGAGGCTCGCAAGTCTAGCGCTGCAGGGGCTTCTGAGCTGATTCAGAAACAGCTAGCGGAATACAAGTCCAAAATAGCGGCTACAGACGCGGCAATCGCAGCAGCCGGCGTAAGATCTCGCACCGTCACTCCTGCAACCACGGGGCCTTCTCATGCATACAATTTGAATGCTCTTAACAGCAGACTGGCCACTTTGAAGTCCCAGTATACCGAAAATCACCCTGAAGTTGTTAAGACAAAAAACGAAATAGAAAATCTGAAAAAGGAACGGCCGCGCAGGGGAGTGTCCAGTGGACATTCAGTCACGCCCCAGGCAGATCTGTCAAGACTTCAGAGCGAACGGGACTCCTACCAGCGAGCATATACCGATCTGCAACAAAAGCTTGACAATTCCCGATTGTTGCAAGAAGAGAAATATTCGGGCACGCTAAAGGTTATCGATCCGGCGCCCCTTCCGACCTGGCCGATGAAACCAGTCCGCAGCCTCTTTATACTTGCCGGGATAGCCCTCGGGATTGCTGCCGGTATAGGGACGGTAATTGCGCTGGATTTTTTCAATGCTTCATTCAAGGACGAAGAGTCTATAGAAGCGGCATTGAGGCTGCCGGTTCTTGCCTCGATTCCTTCTGTTGTTACAAAGAATGACATACTGGCTGCCAACAGGCATGATAAAAAGGTGTTCATTGCCGCTACAGCCTATTTCTCTATTTTCCTGATCTTATTGATCAAGGAATTCCTGGGCTTCAAGCTGGGCGGCTTTTAAGTGGAGGAGGAAAAATGAGCAAAATCGAACAGGCGCTCGAAAAAGCGATCAGCATGAGAAAATCTGCGCCGTCTTCATCTTCCGCCACTTCACAATCGGATGAATCGGGCGCTACGGCTGACATCTCCAATTTTGAGACCAGGCCAAGTATTATTGACCCTGCAAAACTGGATCATCATATAGTTTGTATTGCCGATCCGTCATCGGCAGCTGCGGAACAGTACCGAAAGCTTAAGGCTAGTATTCTTGCGTCTACCAGACAAAACCATACAAATACACTAATGGTTGCAAGCGCGGATGTCGGCGAAGGCAAATCGATAACTGCAATAAACCTTGCTATTGCCCTGGCCCAGGGAATTGATCATACTGTTCTGCTGGTCGACGCTGATTTACGCAAGCCTTCCGTCACTGAATATCTCGGGATTAAAGCGGAACTTGGATTGAGCGACTATCTAGAGGGCAAGGTAGAGCTGTCGGATGTCCTCATTCATACGGGAATCGGCAAGCTTGTCATCCTTCCGGCCGGAGCTCCTCCCGGCAATCCTGCGGAACTCCTCTCATCCAACCGGATGAGTGAACTTGTTCAGGAGATGAAAAGTCGCTATAGCGACCGCTATATTATTTTTGATTCGTCTCCAATACTGGTGTCGGCCGACGCTATCTCTATGAGCAGCAATGTGGACGGAGTTTTACTTGTCATACATGCGGCCAAAACTCCTGTAAAGGTTATTGAAAAAGCCGTAAGTCTGATCAAAAACGCGCCCATTCTCGGAGTCGTCTACAATGATGTTCCCGATTATCTGGGTAAAAACATCTATCCATATCTCTACAACTATTACCACCGGGATTCCGCAGACCCGAATAAATAACGCGATTTCAACATAACCAATGTATACAACTTTTTTCAATCTGTCATGCAACCCTTTTCAGCTCACCCCTGATCCGGACTTTCTATTTCTAAGCAGGGAGCATAAAAAAGCGCTGACATACCTGCGTTATGGCATTTCATCAAATACCGGGTTCATACTCGTCACCGGAGAAGTGGGAACGGGGAAGACAACTCTCATCAGGCAAATACTGAAAGAGTTGCAGAGCGATATTAAGGTCGCCCGTGTCAATAATACATTGGTAAAATCGGAACAGCTCATAACCATGATCAATGACGATTTCGGGATTGAAACAAAGGGCAAGGACAAAACCGAAATGCTCAGGGACCTTTCCGATTTTATTGTCCGCCAGTATTCGCAGGGATTCAGAACAACTTTGATAATAGACGAAGCGCAAAATCTTTCCCCTGAACTGATGGAGGAGATCCGGCTGCTGTCAAACCTTGAAACCGACAAAGAAAAACTGCTTCAGATTATTTTGGCAGGCCAGCCTGAGCTGAAACAGAATCTCGCTGTTCCGGAACTCAGGCAACTCAGGCAGAGAATAAATATAAGCTGTCATATCAACCCGCTCAACCGCAACGAGGTGGAAGAATATATAATGCACCGGCTTGAAATAGCGGGCAACAGAGATGCCGTCACGTTTCTCGACGGAGCCCTGGATGCGCTTTATTCGATGACACGCGGAATTCCGAGGCTTATCAATATTTTTTGTGACTTCCTGCTCCTGACTGCATATAACGAAGAAAGAAAAGAAATATCCGCAGATCATGTAAGGGAAGTGGCGGAAGATCTCGATTCGGAAAACAGGTATTGGAAGGACACTGTCCGTAAACAGGACTCATCTGACAATGCCCCTAAGGTGGCGCGTAACCTGCAGTCCATCCTGAAGCGGCTCGACAATCTTGAGACAGCTCTTAACAAAACTCCTGACAGCTCAAATTTCGATCCCGACAAGATTAACAGCAGACTTAATAATCTTGAGAATATGATAAATTCAACCATAGCGCAGCTAATCAATGAACGAACACAGCTTACCAAGGAACGGCGCAAATCAGCTGCCAAGCAGATTTATCCGCAAATGCAGGCCTTTCTGCAGGAGCTTGAAACTCTGAAAAAGAAAAATACAGAGATTGCGCGGAAACAATCCGAGATGATTGAAACAGCCAGGAAAAAAACTTTTTGGGAACGCTTTTCCATAAGCTGAATGTATAAGTATATATGTGTGGCATAGCCGGTCAGATTAATCTATCACACAACGCAGAAATCTCCATGGAGCTATTGGAGGATATGATCGCGGCTTTACGGCATCGCGGACCTGACGGATTTGGTTTTTACAGGGACAAAAAAATAGGTCTTGCCCACGCCCGGTTAAGTATAATTGATCTCGAAAGCGGCGCGCAGCCTATGCACAATGAAGACAAGAGTCTCTGGATTGTCTTCAACGGCGAGATTTTCAATTATCTGGAACTCAGGGACATACTCGATAAGCGCGGACATCGTTTTTATACCAAGTCCGATACCGAAGTGATACTGCACCTGTATGAAGACTACGGTTCCGACTGCCTCAAGTTTTTGAACGGACAATTCGCCTTCGCCATATGGAACAAGAAAGAAGAGGAACTCTTCATTGCAAGAGACAGAGTCGGTATCAGACCATTTTTCTATACGAAAATCAACGGTTCTCTTTTGTTTGCTTCAGAAATAAAATCTTTGTTCGTCGATAAAAATGTAAAAAGAGAGATTGATCCATTTGCCCTGGACCAGATCTTCACGTTCTGGATGACCCTGCCTCCTCGCACTTCCTTTAGAAATATTCTCGAGCTGCCCGCGGGTCACCATATGACGGTGAAAAACGGGAATGTCAGGATAGAGAAATACTGGGATCCGGATTTTACGCCTGCCGGCAATGTCTGTACGGAAAAGCGATATGCTGAGGAATTGCAGGAACTCCTGATCAGCGCCACAAGACTTCAGCTCAGGGCCGATGTGCCTGTCGGCGCATATCTTAGCGGCGGGTTGGATTCATCCGTTATAGCTGCGCTGATAAAACATTTCACAGACACCCCTCTCAGGACCTTTTCTGTGACCTTCGACGACGGGGCCTTTGACGAAAGTTCATATCAAGATGAGATGATAGCGCGGCTGGAGACAGACCACAGCAAAATTAGGTGCGGCTATTCCGATATAGGCGAGGTGTTCCCCGATGTTATCTGGCATACTGAAAAGCCTGTTGTGCGTACGGCTCCCGCGCCCCTTTTCCTGCTCTCAAAACTTGTGAGGGACAGTGGATATAAGGTAGTCTTGACCGGCGAAGGATCTGACGAAATCCTGGCAGGATATGATATTTTCAAGGAAGTGAAAGTAAGAAGGTTTCTCGAAAAGCAGCCTGATTCCAGATTCAGACCGTTAATTCTGAAACGACTGTATCCTTATCTTGCCAATTCACCGGTGAAATCAGTGCCTTACGCTGAGGCATTTTTCAGGAGCGACAGCTTAATGTACCCGCCGGAATACTACTCTCACATCCCGCGATGGAACACGACTTCAAAAATCAAAACCTTTTTTTCCGATCGGCTGAAAGAATCTCTTGATGATTACCGGGCCGCTGCTGAATTGGCCCCGCTGCTGTCGGATGTTGGAGAATATGACGATATCTCTTTGGCGCAATATATAGAGATGAAGACACTGCTGTCGGGCTATTTGCTCTCTTCACAGGGAGATCGGGTAGCAATGGCCCACTCAATCGAGGGGAGATTCCCTTTCCTTGATCACAGAGTCATGGAGTTCTGCTGCAAGCTTCCTCCAACCATAAGAATGCGGGTCCTGACTGAAAAATATATTCTGAAGGAAAGCATGAAAGAGCTTATCCCACGCTCCATACTTGAAAGACCCAAGCAGCCTTATAGGGCTCCCGATTCCCAGAGTTTCTTCAGGGGCAATCCACCGGACTATGTCGAAGAAATTCTTTCCGATGACAATCTGAAGAAAACCGGATATTTCAATACAAAGTCCGTAGCGGCGCTGGCGAAAAAATGCCGTAATAATCCAATTCTGGGATTCAAGGACAATATGGCCGCCGTAGGTATCATTTCGACGCTTTTGCTTCATGACCAGTTCATCGCCAATTTTGCTGCGGTAAAGGGCTTCACAGCTAAAGATAAAATGGAGGGCCGTTATTATGTCGCAAATGCCTGAGATCAGGAATTTTATTGTAGAGAACTTTTTATACGGACAAGACGACGGATTCGACGATAATGTTTCGCTTCTTGAGAAAGGAATCATTGATTCAACCGGCGTTCTTGAACTGGTATCTTTTGTCGAAGAAAAGTACGGGATTTCGGTTGAAGATGAGGAGCTAATACCCGAAAACTTCGACTCTGTCGTCAATCTATCTGCCTATATTACAAAAAAAACGAGTAACGGAAAATAGAATATTATGTATCGCCACACATTGGTCAATCACTTTCTTGAACACAGCGCCTTGCAGCATACGCACAAAACAGCTCTGGTTCACAGCGGGCAGAGGCTTACGTATTCCGATCTTGATGTCATGGCGAACAAGATCGCTAATTTTTTAGTGAAATCAGGAATTGAACGTGGTGACCGCATCGCTGTGTTCATGGATAATTCCATCGAAGCCGTAGTGTCGGTATTCGGAGCTCTAAAGGCCGGAGCAGCCTTCATGATGATCAACCATACGACAAAGGCGGAGAAGCTCGAATATATTCTTAACAACAGCGCAGCAAAATTGGCTTTTACTCAAAAAATCAGATCTGCTATTTTTAAGGAGATTCGCTGTCCCAATCTTGGAGCAATCGTCTCAACAGGAGCCTGCCTGGACGAGAGCTGTCACTCTTTCGAAAATATAATGTCTTCGGGCGATGCCAGGCCCCTCCCGGCCCGTTGTATCGACATGGATTTGGCGTCTATTATCTATACCTCCGGCTCGACAGGTCAACCCAAAGGCGTGATGCTTTCTCATCATAATATGGTGTCTGCAGCGCACTCAATTACAACCTATCTCGAAAACAGGGAAGACGATATCATTATCAACATGCTGCCGCTCTCATTTGATTACGGTCTGTACCAGATATTAATGGCTTTCCGCATAGGCGGCACGGTTATCCTTGAAAAATCCTTCACCTATCCGTATCAGATCATCGATCTCATGATAAAGGAGAAAGTTACAGGTCTTCCCGGAGTTCCTACAATTATTGCCCTGCTGCTCCATTTAAAAGACATCGACAAGGTCGATTTTAGTTCATTGCGGTATATCACAAACACTGCCGCGGCCCTGCCTGTAACCCATATCAATCGCCTTAGAGAACTGTTTCCTCACGTCCGGCTTTACTCTATGTACGGCCTTACCGAATGCAAAAGAGTCTCGTATCTCCCCCCAGAGGAGCTTGACAACAGACCCAATTCGGTCGGCAGGGGTATGCCGAATGAAGAAGTGTATATCGTTAATGAAAATGGAGATAAAGTCGGTCCGGGTGAAATCGGAGAGCTTGTTATCAGAGGCTCGAATGTAATGATGGGCTACTGGGACATGCCGGAGGAGACCGGCAAATGTCTGCGCGCAGGGAGATATCCAGGCGAAAGGGTTCTATATTCCGGAGATCTTTTCAAAACCGACAACGAGGGATATCTTTATTTCATTGCGCGAAAGGACGACATCATCAAGTGCAAAGGGGAAAAGGTAAGCCCCAGGGAAATAGAAAATGTTTTATACAGCCTTCATGGCATTCTTGAAGCTGCGGTAGTCGGAATCCCGGACGAGATCCTGGGACAGGCAATCAAGGCATGTGTTGCGCTCGATAGCGGATCGAATCTGACTGAAAAAGAGATCGTTCATTATTGTTCGCAACATCTCGAGAATTATATGCTTCCAAAATATGTGCAGATAATGCCGGAACTTCCAAAAACAGCCAACGGGAAGATCGACAAGAAAGACCTTGCGGCAACTGCGCATTCATCCGGCAGATTATAATTACAATTATGAGGTGCGACATTTATGTATGATAATTTTATTCGGAGTTACAATATCATCAGGGAAAGCGGGCTGTCCAACCCGCTGTATGAGACCCTGAGGCTGTTTGATATCATGTCGGCCGGAAAGACCGGAGAGTCGTTATCATGCTTCAACAAAAGCATGGACGATATCGCCGGGATCGCTGAGGAGCGGAAAAAAGGCGTTCCGATGGAGTATATCCTGGGCATGGTGACATTTAATGGAAAGTCTTTCTTCTGCACAAATTCAACCCTTATACCTACTGAAGAGACAAGCCTGCTTGTCGCGACTGCAAGCGATTTCATTGGTAAACGACAACAAGCCAACCGGGATCCTCAAACCGTAATCGAAATCGGAACCGGGTGCGGAAATATTGCGGTCTCTCTGGCCGCTCTTGTCGGAGCTGATGTCAGGATTATGGCTTCGGACATCAGCGAACCTGCTGTGGAAATCGCAAAAAAAAATGTCTCCAGCTTCAATGTAGGCGATAAAGTAACGCTTTATTGCGGGGATCTCTTCGATCCGTTTGCCGATTATGAGGGCAAAACAGACATGGTAATATGTAATCCACCTTATATTCCAACGACTTCCCTGAAAAAACTCCCGCCTGAAATCATCGACCATGAACCTATGGTAGCTCTGGACGGAGGGCCATACGGACTTAATTTCTTCAAACGACTCATAAGCGAGGCGTTGAGAATGTTAAAACAGGGCGGCATACTTATCTTCGAGATTGGACAGGGCCAGGAAAAACTTATTAATTTGCTATTCAATAAAAACAGCGGGTATGAAGACATCCGTAAATTCAGGCGCGACGATCATATCAGAGTAATAAGCGCTAAAAAGAGGTAAAACATTATGCCATCCGACATGCATACTGTAACTAATAAACCGAGACTCTGCAGCAACTGCGTTCTTCCGGAGACATTCCCGGGCATTGAATTCGACGCTGAATGCAAGTGCAATTTCTGCCGCAAACATACAAAATCCCCGGATACCGCGGCAGAAGAGAAAAAGAAGTATGAAATGAAGTTTATCGACCTGCTCAATGAGAGCATCATCCCGATGCGTGATAAAGACCACTCCTATGATGCCCTGATGGCCTATAGCGGCGGCAAGGATTCAACTTACACAATGAGCCTGCTTAAACTGAAATATGGCTTGAACATTCTGGCGGTCAGTTTCGATAATGGGTTTATATCCGGCGCCGCCGTCGAAAACATAAAACGGGTGACCGACAGCCTTGGAATTGATCAGATCTTTTTCAAGCCTAAATGGGAAGTCCTTAAAACAATTTTTTCAGCGGCAGGCAAGCGCGAACTCTATTCCAGAAAATCCCTAGAAAGGGCCAGCACAATCTGCACAACATGCATCGGCCTGGTAAAATCGATCTGCCTGAAAACGGCGATAGAACAAAATATACCAATGATCGGATACGGCTGGTCTCCCGGTCAGGCCCCTATTCAATCGGCAATAATGAAAAACAACCCTGCCCTCTCAAGAATGGCTCAGCAGTCTGTGCTAAACCCGCTCAGGGAACTGGTGGGACAGGAAATCGAGCCCTATTTCCTTCGGGAGAGCCATTATGAAGATGCCGGCCGATTCCCGTACAATGTCCATCCCATGGCATGGGAATTCTACAATGAAGAAATGATTCTCAGTGAAATTACCAAATATGGATGGAAAGCTCCCACCGATACGGACAGCAACTCCACTAACTGCCTTCTTAACGCCTATGCCAACGATATCCACATGAAAAGGTATAACTTTCATCCCTATGTTTGGGAAATAGCGAATATGGTTAGAGACGGCGTGATGACACGTGATGAAGGGTATCAGAAAATATATGGCCAACAGGATATCGAGCTCTTGTCTATGGCCAAAACCAAACTGGAGAAATAGTGACGCAAGTCACAGAAATAACATTTATTAATGAATTGACATGATGTCCCCATGTACAGAAAATAGCCCAAATGGTTACAAACGATGTGATAACACGGGACAAGGGGTATCAAATAATACATGAAAAACATGATGTTAAGCTATTTTCTCTGCCAGGGACTAAACTGGAGAAATAGTGACATAAGTTACAGAAATAATAAGAATTCATAAATTGACACACCCTCGGGAATATGGTATATTGTTCATGCTATGTTTTAGAAAGGGGTGTTTTAACAAATATTTATAAACAGGCTGGGGATGGTTGAGAACCGTAAAATTTATCAATATTGTAATGTATGCTTACAAAAGGAGCTTGTCATGAAAAAAATAATAATTATCAGTCTTGCCTTGGCGTTCCTGTGTTTATCTGGGATGACCCTCTCGGTATTGGGTATAGATACTTTTGAAACTTCAGCTTTCGCAGGTGGTCCGGCCAATCCTGGGCAAGGTAACGATGGTAGCTCCCATCATAAGGCGCCGGAACCGGCTACCTTAGGTTTAATTGCGGCTGGTATTGCCGGCGTAGGTGTATATGCAGCTATTCGCCGGAAACGCAATAAGTAAAGCGTCCGGTTCTATTCTGCCGCAATATAAGGATCTTTCATAGCCTGCAGATACTGTTAATCGAAAAATATTTTCCCGATTAACAGTATCTGAGTTTATTTTTAAAAGTTAGCCTCTGCTGTTTTTAGCGCAATCCGAGAAAGCCTTTTATAATCAGTATTATTCACTAAAGTTTCGGGATCAATACTCCATGATAAACGCCCTCACAATCGATGTTGAAGATTATTATATGGTATCTGCATTTGCAGATACTATCAAGTTTTCCGACTGGAGCCTTTACGAAAGCCGCGTCGAAAGGAACACTCGTAGAATACTGGAGCTTATGGATAATCATAATGTCACGGGGACATTCTTCGTTCTCGGCTGGGTAGCCGAGAAGTGTCCGGCGCTGGTAAGGGAGATCCAGGCCCGCGGACATGAAATTGCGAGCCATGGCTACAATCACAGGCTTATCTATGATCTGTCTCCTCAGGAATTCAGAAACGACACCAGAATGTCAAAGGATATTCTTGAGAACATAACAGGACAGGCTGTCCACGGTTATCGGGCAACCAGCTATTCGATAGTCCAACAGTCCCTGTGGGCGCTCGACATCCTTATACAAGAAGGTTTTAAATATGACTCAAGTATCTTCCCGATACATCATGACCGCTATGGAATGCCGCAGGCGGAACGATTTCCGTATGTTATCCAACGCGCCCCGGGTGAAATAGTTGAATTTCCGCCTGCGACTTATAGACTTATGGGCCGCAACATCCCGGTTGCAGGCGGCGGATATTTGAGATTGTTCCCTCTCTCTTTTACTAAAATGGCAATTCGGGATATAAATAAACGTGAAAAACAATCCGCTGTAATCTATTTTCATCCTTGGGAAATCGATCCGCTTCAACCGCGTTTGTCCGGATCTCCATTATCGCGGTTTCGTCATTACGTCAATCTCAACAGTACCTTTGACAAACTGGATACCCTGCTCTCTGATTTCAAATTCAGTCCTCTGATAAATCTTATGCCTTCGCCTGGTTTATGCAAAAAAGTATTGCACAGAGAGTAAGGCAGCGACTCCAAATTCATGTCAATAAAAAGGTCGGCGCATTGAACGCAGTTTTTCAAAAAACAGCCTTTTTCATGCGGGATATCTCATCAATTAAACTACTGGCACAGGTCGGAGTTCTGTTGACTGCCTTCTTCCTTGCATACAGTGAAGTGTTATCAGGCCTTGTCAGCGCCTGGGTTGCCAGAGACGATTTGTCGCACGGGTTTATTGTGCCTTTCGTCAGTCTGTATTTCATCTGGACCAAAAGAAAATTGATGGAGCAACTTCCATTTGAGCCTCACCTTGTTTCAGGAGGTATATGCCTGCTACTTTCCGGAACTCTCCTTATCACGGCAATTCCAGGAGGAATCGCTTCAGCAGGCCAAATGTCGATTCTGCTAGTATTTCCTTCTCTAGTCCTGCTGTTGGCCGGTCCGAAATATCTGAAGCTGCTTTCTCTGCCCCTGGCATATCTGATTCTCATGAATCCGCTGCTGAGTGATCTGATTGCGCCTTTCAGGCTGCCATTCCAGCTTCTTGCAGCCTATGTCTCGGCATTTGTTCTTGAGCTTTTGGGGATACCTATATCCCAAAACTACATTTTTCTCTATTTGCCCCGTGTTACCATTGAAATTGCAGGGGCCTGCAGCGGCCTCAACTATACCATATCAACATTTGCAGTTGCAATTCCTCTCGCTTATACCATATTGAAAACCCGTTCCAATAAAATTATATTAATACTGGGGGGATTCCTGATCGGCATTATTGCAAATGTCGTCCGGGTGATTGTCGTGGCTCTCTGGGCATATTCATATCCTGATTCGAATATACATGGACCTCTTCACATGTTCCAGGGCTTCTCGGTTGCAGTAGTCGGTTTTGCAGGGCTTTTCGTGCTATGCTGGATTCTTTCCAGGCGGGAAAGGGCCGTGAAATCAACATGCGAAGATATCCATACCACGAGCAGTTTTTCTCAAAAAGATATTCCGGCGCAAAAACTTTTCTGCGCCTGGAGCATGGCCGTAATCGTTCTTGTCTGCCTGGTCCTTTTCCCGTATTTTCATAAGATAAAAGCAGAACCGCTGAAAGCCGATCTCCGTGACTTTCCCCTCCAAATTGGAGACTGGCAAGGGAAAGAGCTATCGCAAAAACCTGCTGCCGTGGAATTCATGGTTGCTGATTCGGAAATATTTCGCGTGTACAGAGACAGTTCTGGAAAAGAGGCTACTGTTTATATATCTTATTTGGCCGGGCAACATTCCCAAAGAAAACTGTTTAATGACAATTTAATAATGGGTTATGGGCAATCAAATGATATTTTGCTCAGAAATTCAGACATTCAAGCAAGAGCGGCATCAGTATACGAAGGGGCGCGCAAAAACATTACCCTTTATTGGTTCGACCTTAACGGGCGAATTTTGATAAATCCTTTCAAGTTTAAAATATATACAGCTTTCGACTCAATTTTTAGCGGCAGATCCAACGCTGCCCTTATTATGATCTGGTGCGATTCCGACTATCGAGCTGCGTCTGAATGCAATGTCGGGAACCTGGCCTTGTTCGCCGACCAGCTTTATCCGGAGCTGAGTAAATATCTGCCCTGAAAATTGCCATGTCCGATTATCGTATATCTTTCATACGACACCAAGGTTGTGCTGAGACGCCGGCCATATTATGATCCAAGTTCTCGAACAGACCGATAAGACACTGTGGGATAGCTACGTAATAAAGTCGGACTCTTCTTCCTGCTACCATTTGACCGGATATAAAGATATAATAGAAGAAAGTTTCGGTCACAGAACTTTTTATCTGTTTGCAGAGGAAAACGGCAATATCACAGGTCTGCTGCCACTTGTCCAGTTGAAGAGTGTCCTTTTCGGAAACTTCATCGTTTCTCTTCCCTATTTCAATTACGGAGGCATCTGCACTGATGATCCGGTTGTCGCTGAACAACTGATAGAGAAAGCTATAACAATTGCAAATGAGATCAGCGCAGAACATATTGAACTGCGGCACACAGGGCCTGTTTTCGACAACATGCCCGTAAAAACCGCAAAAGTATCTATGAGACTTCAGCTTTCCGACAACCCCGATCAATTATGGCGCATTTTTTCATCGAAATTAAGGAGTCAGATTCGCAGGCCTGAAAAGGAAGGAATGTATTCAAAACTGGCGGGAGAGGAAGAACTGGACAGCTTCTACAAGGTTTTTTCTGTAAATATGCGAGATCTCGGGACTCCTGTGTATCCCAAACGCTTCTTTCGCCTAATACTGCAGAACTTCCCGGATTCAAGCCATATTTGCACAATATATACTAAAAGCGGCCAACCTGTTGCGTCAGGTTTTCTTGTGGGATTCAAAGACAGACTCGAGATCCCATGGGCATCATCTTTAAGGAGTCATAATAATCTCAGTCCCAATATGCTGCTTTATTGGACATGCCTTAAATATGCATGCAGTTCCGGATATGCCTTCTTCGATTTTGGCCGTTCCACGCCAAATGAGGGAACTTACAGATTCAAAGAGCAGTGGGGAGCAAAACCGGCTCAGTTATACTGGCATTACTGGCTTAAAAACGGCGGGCCGCTTCCTGAATTAAATCCCAAGAATCCTAAATATGAGGCCGCCATAAAAATCTGGCGCAGATTGCCCCTGGCGCTGACACAATTGATAGGGCCGTCAATCGTAAAATATCTCCCATGAAAATTCATCGTTGTTTGGCGCCAACTGCCGCAATGATAAAATTGATTGACCTGATACACGGTATCGCGGGTCTTTTCCCCGGCTCCGTATATCGCAACCGGCTGATAAGCGAACTGGAAGAGTATTTCGAAGTTCATTACGTTTTTCTTCTCTCTTCCGGGAAAGCGGCCCTGACGCTGATACTCCAGGCGCTTCACATAATGTATCCCGAACGGAATGAGGTAATCATCCCAGCTTATACCTGTTATACGGTCCCATCGGCAATAGTAAGGTCGGGAATGAAAATTGTGCCCTGCGATATCGATCCCGACACCCTGAACTTTGACTCCGACGCTCTTATTAAATCGATAACGGATAAAACTCTATGCATCATCCCCACCCATTTTTTCGGAATTCCGGTTGATCTGAGTCGTTTGCAACAAATAGGCCGTGAAACAGGAGTCCTGATCGTTGAAGATTCGGCTCAAGCCATGGGCGGCGACTTTCAGGGCAAGAAACTGGGAACGCTCGGCGACGTTGGTTTTTTCAGCCTCGGCAGAGGCAAGAACATCACCTGTGGCAACGGTGGAATCATTGTCACCGATTCAGACTCCATAGCGGAAGCTATTTCTTCCATATATAACGAGCTTCCAGTCCCCTCTTTCATTTCTGACATCAGAAATCTTCTAAGCCTTCTGTTTATGAAAGTGTTTATTAACCCCGCTCTCTACTGGCTGCCGGCCGGCCTTCCTTTCCTAAAACTGGGCCAAACCTTTTTTGACCGGAACTTTCCTGTGAGACGTCTGTCCGGATCACAGGCTGGTATTCTGGGAAACTGGCGTCAGCGTCTTGAAAAATCGAATGAAATGCGGAAACATATATCGTCATTACTACGGTCACATCTATGCATTACAAATCCGGAGCAGGAAGATATTCCGCTATTACGATTCCCCATAATATGCTCCTCACAGCATAGAAGAGATGAACTATTTCTGAGGCTCTGCAGTATAGGTATGGGAGTAAGCCGCATGTATCCCGGACCGGTAAATGAAATCCCCGAGATAGCTGGATTCTTTTCAGGCATGTCATTTCCGGGCGCCAAATCCCTGTCAGAGCGGATTCTCACTCTGCCGACACATAACTATGTGCGTTTGCGGGATATTGAAAATATCGGCAAAATATTGAAACCTTTCTCACAAGAGAAACTGGCTAACTCAATGCCAGCAGGGAAAAGATAGATGGAAATATTATTCTGGGTAGCGCTGTTTTTTATCTTCTATGCCTATTTCGGATACCCCCTTGCCCTGTTTGTTCTTTCCCTGTTGGGGAACAGGGCCGTAAAAAAAGGAGTTGGCTCTCCGGCGGTATCCTTTATCATTACGGCTTTCAATGAAGAATCAAGAATCACGAGCAAGATTGAAAATACCCTGGAACTGGATTATCCGTCCGACAAATTCGAAATTATTATCGCGTCCGACTGTTCCGATGACGGAACCGATGAGATTGTAAAATGTTATGAGTACCGGGGAGTAAAGCTTGTGCGGGCTCCGGAACGAAAAGGCAAAGAAAATGCACAAAAACATGCCATCGAACAGGCATCCGGAGATATCCTTGTTTTTTCTGATGTGGCGACTATCCTGAAAAAAGACGCAATAGCGAACATCGTCGGCAACTTCGATGATCAGACTGTCGGTTGTGTGAGCAGCATCGATAAATTTATCGATTCGGACGGTAAAGTGAGCGGAGAAGGCGCATACGTGCGATATGAAATGTTTTTACGAAGGCTTGAAAGCAGGGTCAATTCCCTCGTGGGTCTTAGCGGATCATTCTTTGCAGCCCGTAAGGCTGTATGCAGCGCGTGGGCCACAGATCTTCCGAGCGACTTTAACACTTTGCTCAATTCGGTAAAAACCGGGCTCAGGGGAGTTCTGGATCCTGACAGCGCAGGTTACTACAACAATATTTCTGATGAAACAAAAGAGTATGGCAGGAAAGTCAGAACTGTGTTGCGGGGGATATCCACCTTCATGAAGAACCTCGGCCTGCTGAACCCGTTCAGGTACAGACTATTCGCATGGCAGATCTTCAGCCACAAATTCTGCCGCTGGCTCGTTCCTTTTGCGATGCTCCTGACATTAACGACCAATCTTATGATTGTCTGCTTTCTTCCATTTTCAGAACTGTATTATGTATCCCTTATACTGCAGACCGTCTTTTATGCCCTGGCAATAACAGGTATAGTTTTTTATTCCGGCAAAGTATATTTAAAAATACCGGCTTTCTTTGTTTTGGTCAACATATCCATTCTGAACGCGTGGTATCTCTATTTTACAGGCTCCAGTATCGTAACATGGACTCCGTCGGATCGCACTCAACATGATAATGTCGTTGATTAAGAATACATTACGCCATGCCGTGTCAGTGGTTTATTACGCCATGGGACATCAACTGACAGGGCTAAAGGGGAAAGTCACACTGCTAATGTATCACAGGGTTCTCACAGGGAAAGATCTTGATAATTATTATGTGCAACCGGGAATGTATGTTCGTGATGATGTCTTTGAAGAGCAAATGTCTTTCCTGGAGAAGCGCTTCAGGGTCCTCAGCCTTTCCGAATTGCTTGATATGTGGAAAGACGGGTCCTGGGACAACAGCCAAAAATACTGCGTGGTCACATTCGATGACGGCTGGCTGGACAACTATACAAACGCTTATCCGTCCCTGCGAAAACATAAGATACCGGCCACAATATTCCTGCCTACAAATTTCATCGGAACCAATGAATGGTTCTGGCCCGATAAACTGGGGGTCATTTTAATAAATAGCATTCGGGAGGGCAATCTGGATAAAGCCAATGCACTGCAGGATAAATGGCCGTGCCTGAGAAATAATAAAATCACAAGCGTTAAAGACAGAATCAATTCAATAATAGAACATGTAAAGAGCCTGCCGGATGAGGAAATACCAATCCTGATTGATGAAATGGCCGAAGCCCTGCACCAACAGCTTCCTGATGAGAGAATTCTGCTCAACTGGGAGGAAGTGGCCGAGATGTCCGAAAACAATATATCGTTCGGCTCTCATTCATCAAGCCATTCGATTCTGACGAAACTTTCAACCCGGAGAGCGCAAACGGAAATGCAGGATTCACTGACAACCTTGATCAGTAAAAACGTCAACCATGTCCCGGTATTCTGCTATCCGAACGGCAATTTTACCAGTGAGATCGCTCAACTGGCGGCGTCTTCAGGATATGAAGCGGCGGTTACGACCAGGTTCGGTTACGAGTCCGAAACTCCGCAAAATCTCTTTGAACTGAAGAGAATCGGAATCCATAACGATGTAAGCAGTACCGTTTCGTTGTTTGCCTTTCATCTTTCCGGTATGAATAATATTATCAGGGAGGCCTTAAAGTGAAAAATCTGATAATTTCGCTTTTTATTCTTTCACTTATATCAGGTTGCAATGGAGGTGATGACAAGATGAATAAAGTCGTTCCTCACCCGGACTTCCAGCTGACCGGCGCTGAAGCGCAAAAACTTTCCACTAAAAAGATCTTTTTCGGGCATCAGTCGGTCGGTGATAACATTATCGACGGCATCAACAAAATCATGGCCTCAAATAAAACTCTCCGATTGAATATCGAGAAAACTACAGACGCCGCCAGGTTTGACCGCCCTGTATTTGCACATGAAGCAGTGGGCAGGAACGACGATCCGGAATCCAAGATCAGGGATTTCCATGATTTTATGGATAAAGGCATCGGCAGCAAAGCGGACATAGCGTTCGTCAAATTCTGCTTCTGGGACATCCGCAGCAAAACAGATGCGCAACAAGTATTCGCACGTTATAAAGCAATGCTTGCCGGGCTGAAAGCCAAATATCCAAAAGTAATTTTCGTCCATTTCACAGTCCCTCTCATGACGCATAATACCGGCCTAAAGGCGAAGATTAAAAGCATATTGCAGATGGATGATGAAACCGATATCGACAATATCAGGCGCAACGAGCTTAATGACCTTTTGCTTGGAGAATATAGCGGCAAAGAGCCGGTTTTCGATATCGCAAAAGCCGAATCCACACTTCCGGACGGCCGACGGACAGCGGTCACTATCAAAGAAAAAGAATATTATTATCTGGCGCAGGAATATACCAACGACGGAGGTCATCTGAATGATCCCGGGAAGAAAGCGATTGCAGAACAGTTACTGAAGTTTCTGGCGGCCCTGTAAATCAAAATTAACAGAAAGGTTTGAGGTAACTTATGCTGACAAATTTCATCAATAAAACCGTCAACTCCTTCCTGCAGAAAAGAAGAAGAAATTACATCGCCGGTCTTGTGGCCAAAGGAATGAAGCTGGGCAAGAATGTTCTGCTCGTAGACACCTTCTTCTTCGATCCCTCTCACTGTTTTCTGATATCCATCGGCGACAATACGATTATCTGCCCGAATGTACGTCTGATTGCTCATGACGCCAGCACGAAAATGCTTCTGGGATACACCAAGTTGGGACTGATCGCCATCAGGGAAAACTGCTTCATCGGCGATTCGACTATTGTGCTGCCCAATGTGACAATAGGACCGAATTCAATTGTTGGCTCGGGGTCTGTCGTGACCAAGGATGTGCCTCCGGATTCGATTGCAGCCGGGAATCCGGCAAAAGTGATATGCACGGTTTCCGATTATATGGCAAAAATTGAGGCCGTCAGTAAAGAGAAAAAAATCTTTGGCCGCGATTATTTTATTGAAAACCTTGATGAAGCAAAGCGCCAGGAAATATTAATGTCTATCGGCAATTCTATCGGGTTTATAGTTTGACAATCCTGCAATAATGAGCAAGTTTCACATAATACAGACCGACCCATTGAGCCGCAGGGAGCAGATCCTGGATTTCTGGAGCAAATATCTGCCTGAGACCCCTCCTGCGCGTTTCGAATGGCTAACCAGGGGCAATCCCGCCGGTCCGGCCATATGGCTGTTTGCTATTGAAGATGGCACAGAGGAGCTTGCCGGCATGCTGTCCATACTGCCGAAGACCATGATACAGAAAGGACGGAGTATGCGCGCCGGAATCCTTGGAGATTTCATGGTGGACGGCAAATACCGGGTTTTCGGTCCTAATCTGCTTCTTCTTAAAACCGCCCTAGCCTCAATGTCTGATCTCGGTTTTGAGCTTCTGTTTACGCTTCCAAACGCCCAGTCACTTCACCTTATTAAACGGGCTGGAGCAAATGATATCGGACGCTTCAAAAACCTGGTTAAGCCACTGGATGCAAGGCATTACATGGACAGATATGTGGGCGCATTTTTGAAGCGGCTGCTGGCGCCTTTTGCCTGTGCAGCGCTCAGGCTTATCTCAAAAGAAACCTATCTCTCTCCAAAGGGCATATTGGAAGAAACACATGAAATCGACGTGTCGTTCGATTTGTTATGGGACAAAATCAGGGATAAGATGACTCTTACCGGCGACCGTAGCGCAGCATACCTGAGATGGAAATATCTGAGCAACCCGCAGAGTCAATACCGCATCCTCACCCTCAGGGATGATATAGGTGGACACCTGCAGGGTTTTGTGGTTTTTACCGTGGAACATGGCAAATTGCATCTGCATGACATGGCTGCCATGAACGAGAACGCTATGGATAATCTCCTGCTAAAAGCTATAAACACGGGCAGGGCTGAACACTGCGTTTCCGTCAACATCGAAATATTTCAGTCAAATCCACTTATGTCTTTTTTAAAAAAATTTGGGTTCTTCGACGCAAAAAAAGATTTCGTAGTATTTGCCTGCAGTGAAAAACCGTGGCCGAACAGCGGCTGCCACATATTTTCGGGCGACAGGAATATTTAGGTCAACGTGATGGACAAAATCAGATTGATGCTGATAACCCACGATCTGGCTATCGGCGGGCTTCAGCAGGTCGTAGTCAACATCTGCAAAACCCTGGACAGGGAGAAATTTGATGTCTCGGTCCTCTGTCTGCGCAAACTCGGAGAATTCGCCCCTAAAATAGAGAAACTCGGCATCGAGGTCATTCTCCTGCCCCAGAAGCCCGGCGCCGTCGATTACTTCGCTTTTCTGAAAGTGGCGAAGATTCTCAGGGAAAGAAAAATAGATGTCATTCATACCCATAATACGCAGCCGCTCCTGGATGGAACACTTGGAGCCCTGCTTGCAGGAGTAAAAACCATAGTCCATACTGATCATTCGCGTCATTTCCCGGACAAATGGCGATATATGCTTGCCGAGAAGATAATGTCTCATTTTGCGTATAAGCTCGTCGGGGTTTCATATTCCACCTCTCAGGACCTCATAAAATATGAAAAGATCTCACCGAAAAAGGTAACAACGGTTTTAAATGGCATCGACATATCCTGTTTTGACATAAGTATAGACACGGAAGCAAAAAAACGCGAACTTGGAATCCCAGGAACCGGCCCGGTTATCGGGATCAGCGCGCGTCTGACCAGAGCAAAAGGTATAAACTTTCTGCTTAAGGCCATTCCGGGAATCGCAAGGTATTATCCCAATGTTACTGTAGTTATTGTTGGAAAAGGAGAGGCTGAAGATGAACTCAGGCAAGAGGCGCAGGATCTGGGCATAGGGAATAATGTGCTGTTCATCGGACCGCGGCTAGACATTCCCGAGATAATGAAGGTCTTCGATCTTTGCGTCCTTCCCTCGCTGCGAGAAGGGCTTCCGACCGTCCTGCTTGAAGCTATGGCGGCAGGATGCCCTATTGTTGCGACAAAGGTCGGGGGCAACGCCACGGCAGTTATTCATGGCGAAAATGGATCGCTCGTTGAAGCGGGAAACTCTGATGCGCTTATGAAAGAGATAATCCGGCTCCTTGGCAACAGACAGGTAATGAACAAGTATTCCCAAAAGGGACTCGACATTGTCAGGGCGCGTTTTACCGCTGAAGCAATGACCTCTCAATACCAGAAGCTTTACCTGAGGGAGGCCCCCGAAAAACAGGCGGAGCCTTCCGGGAAGATAAGACTGATGCAGATAACCCATGACCTTGCCATAGGCGGTTTGCAACAGGTTGTTGTTAATATCTGTAAGACAATCGACAGGGAACGCTTCGACATTTCTGTTCTCTGTCTTCGCAGTCTCGGCGAATTCGTCCCTGAAATAGAGAAGCTCGGCATTAAGGTAATGCTTCTGCCTCAAAAACGTTCCGGCGTCGATTATTTCTCATTCCTGAAAGTGGCCAGGATTCTGCGGGAACGGAAAATAGATGTCATTCATACTCACAATACCCATCCGCTCATAGATGGAACGCTGGCGGCGCTTCTCTCCGGTGTCGGTACCATTATCCATACGGATCATGCGCGCAATTTCCCAGATAAAAAGCGCTACATGCTGGCCGAGCGGGTGATGTCTCAATTTATTTATAAGATGGTCGGGGTTTCCCAGGCGACATCTGGTGATCTCATGAAATATGAAAAGATATCGCCACACAAGATCATTACTGTCCTTAACGGCATTGATGGATCGAAATTTGATATAACTGTGGACAGGCAGGCAAAAAAAAAAGAAATCGGCATTACTGTAGATGGCCCCGTGATAGGGCTTGGTGTCAGACTGACTATACAAAAAGGCATTACCTATCTGCTGCGCGCAATGCCGGAGATCATCAGGCATTATCCGGACATTACGCTTGTCATAGCCGGAGAGGGAGATTTCGAAAAAGAGCTTAGGGAAATTGCGTCTGAAATAGGAGTCGAGGGAAACACGCTCTTTATCGGCCCGCGTCTCGACATGCCGGAAATCCTGAAAATACTGGACATCTATGTATTGCCGTCTCTCTGGGAAGGACTTCCCATGGTATTGCTCGAAGCCATGGCCTCCGGTTGCCCGATTGTCGCAACCGATGTGGGCGGGAACTCGGGGGCAGTCGTCAACGGTGAGAGCGGAGCTCTTGTGGAACCCGGGAGCTCCGACGCCCTGGCGCGCAAAATTATTCGTCTGCTCGGAGATGAAGCATTGCGCAACTCTTATGCGCAAAAAGGACGGGAGTTGTTCATGAGTCGTTTTACTGCGCGCCGCATGACAGAGCAATACGAAAAGCTTTATTGCAGGGAATCTCTGACTGATAAGCCTGCTTGACAGTTAACCTGGGGTCGAACGCCTAAACCAAGGAAATATCGCATGCCAAAGGAAAAAAGAAGAAACGACAGCTCAGCTGCCGGAAAAACTGTGCGGCAAATCCCTCGCGACAGGCAGATAGCCCTTTCATATGCGCAGGACCGGTACTGGCTGCTGAGCCTGCTTGAACCGGACAACCCCACATATAATGCCGTAAGAGCTGTCCGTCTGACAGGCAGATTTGATAACGCCGCTTTCATTGAAGCGGTCCGGGGCCTGGCGCAACGCCATGAGGTCCTGCGCATATTTGTTGGAGTTGAGAACGGAAAACCGCTGCTACGGTTTGCGGATGATCCGGATTTGCCGGTCTTCGAAACCTGTCTGGCTGACACACCTGAAAAAGATTCCGCTATCAGGTCGGCAATTGATGAATTTCGCCGGCAGTCTTTCGATCTCTCGAAATACCCTCTGTTCCGTGTTATGGTGGCGCAGGTCGCGCCGGACGATCATGTGGCCGCTCTTGTTGTCCATCGCATTATGGCTGACGAGATGTCCCTGGATGTTCTCATCCGGGACCTGGGTCTTCTTTACTCAAGGCAGACCGGCAGCAAAGTTACTCTTCCGCCTCTTCCGGTCCAGTTCGCTGATTTCGCAAACTGGCAATGCGAACAAGCTCACGGTGAAGGATTTTCAACTCTTGTGGCTTACTGGAAAGAACGCCTGTCAGGAGACCTGCCTGTCCTTGAATTGAGCGCTGATTATCCGCGGCCTCCAAGAACCACATATAATGGCAAAACACTGGAATTTACTTTTTCGGGCGGGCACTTCAATGCGCTTGCCAGTCTCTGCCAAAACGAAGGGACGGCCTTTTTTTCTATTTTCCTTGCGGCCCTTTCCATTACTCTGCGACAGCATACCGGACAGGAAGATATGATCCTGGGAACGAAAGCTGCGAACAGGGTCCGGGAAGGGACAGAAAACATGGTCGGACTTCTGGGGACTCTCCTCCCGCTCAGAATGGATTTGTCAGGCGACCCGTCATTCCGCGAATTCCTGAAAAGAGTGAGCGTTGTTGTAAATGAGGCGCGCGAGCGGCAGGAACTGCCTTTCGAACGCCTGCTTGAAGAACTACCTCCGTCGCGGGACATGAGCCGCCATCCCCTGTTCCAGGTCATGGTCGAAGAACGCCCAAGCAACGATTCTCATCTGCGTTTCGGGGGACTGCAGTCGTCAAACTTCGATATTGGAAACGGCAGTGTCATGTTTGATCTCGATTTCTCGTTCAGCGTTGCGCCTGATGGAATTTTCGGACGCTGCAACTTCAATACAGCCCTTTATTCACAGCGCACGATAAATGCGCTTGTCGAACATGTCATCAATTGCCTGAAAACTGTCGCAGCTCATCCCGACAGCCCGATATCTTCCGTCAACATTCTGAGCGATGCCGAACAGCATACTCTTATCGCAGGACGCAACTCTGATCAGCGGCCCTTTCCTGACGGGCTGGCCGTCCATCATCTGTTCGAGAAACAGGCTGTCCTCACCCCTGATCAGCCGGCAGTGTCCTGCGCCGGAGTAACAATAACATATTCAGAACTGAACCGCCACTCCAACCAGCTTGCGCGCTATTTGCGTGACAGAGGATTGACGGACGGGTCAAGGATTGGCATCTGTGTCAACCGCTCTCTCGATATGATAATTGCGATCATGGCGACATTAAAGGCTGGTTGCGTTTACGTGCCGATCGATCCCGATTATCCGCAGGACAGGCAGTCGTTCATGATAGAAGACGCTGATGTGTCAGTTGTGCTGACAACAGGCGGGTCCGCTTTGCAATCGCTGCCACCAGGAACGCAATACATTGAACTGGACAAAGAGAAAAACCTGTTTTCAGCCCTGCCGGACGAAAATCCTGACTTGCCGTTTGATCCGCAGACACTGCTGTATATGATCTTCACTTCCGGTTCAACAGGCAAACCAAAAGGCTCGCTGGTCTTTCACCGGGGCTTTGTCAATCTCCTCTCATGGTATATCGCTGAATTCGGTTTTGACAACAACAGCTGCGCGCTGGTCTTCAGTTCTCTCAGCTTTGATCTTACCCAGAAGAACCTTTTTGCGCCTCTGATTTCAGGGGGCCACCTGGTCCTGCTCGACACTCCTCACTATGACGCTGAACGCATTCTCGATCTTGCGTCCCAATACAAAGCTACAATTGCAAATTGCACTCCCAGCGCCTTTTACGGACTGCTCGGGAACACAAGCTCCCGTTCGCTTTCGCGGCTTGATTCCCTGAGATTTGTCGTGCTTGGCGGAGAACCGATATATACCGCCCGAATGAGGGTCTGGATTGAGTCTCCCTATTTCCATTCTGCAATTGTCAATTCTTACGGTCCGACAGAATGCACTGATGTTGTAGCTCTCCATTTTGTCGAAGATCCAAAGAATTATGGCGCTCCGATACCCATCGGGATGCCCATACCGAATGTTCAGCTTTATATACTCGATTCGCGGCAACAGCTCGTACCTGACGGGGCTCCGGGTGAACTCTGCATAGGTGGCGTCTGTGTTGGCGCGGGATATGTGAAACGACCGGAGCTGAATGCGGAGAAGTTTGTGAAGGACCCCTTCTCCAAAAACTCTGGAGATCTGATATATCGTACCGGAGACCGCGTGAGATACCTGCCGGATGGAACAATCGATTTTCTAGGCAGAATAGATCACCAGATAAAACTGAGCGGCTACCGAATTGAGCTTGGTGAGATACTAAGCGAAATAGAACGCTCACCGGTTGTGAAGGAAGCCTATGTGATGTCCCGGGAAGATGATTCTGGAATACAACAATTAGTTGCATATATTGTATTGGAAGGCGCCGGGCCGGATGATCCTGTTCAGCAAATCAGAAAGAGCCTCCGGGCCACCATGCCTGAATATATGATTCCGGCAAGCTTTGTTGTGCTCGACGCAATGCCGTTAACGCCCAATGGCAAGATAGACCGTTCAAAGCTTCCGGCCCCCGAAAAGCAGATGAGGAAAAAGATTGAAGAATCTATCAAGGCAGGTGTTACTGCGGCAACACCGCTTGGCTCCGCCCGGCAATTTTTACTCAACCGCTGGAGCGATCTGCTTCATGCAGAATATATAGGTATTGAGGACCGCTTCTTTGAACTCGGAGGAACGTCTCTGAAGGCAATCCAGTTTGTTGGAGCTCTCGGACAGGAACTCGATATTGCGATTCCTTTGGTGTCACTGTTTCAGGCCCCTACCATTGCTGAATATGCGTCGTATCTGCAGGGAGCGTTTCCGGAGGCCTTTGCTTCCAGGTTTGGGGCCTCTGCGTCTCCGCCTCAGACCACCGAAGGCGCTCATGCGCCTCAATCCCGGTTTGAGTCGCATGATCAGGGATGTGTTGAAATCGCGGTGATAGGAATGTCGGCGCGCGTGCCTGGAGCCCGTAACCTCGAAGAGTTCTGGCAGTTGCTGCGTGACGGCGTCGAGGCTGTGCGGTCGCTGACTGATGAGGAACTCCTGCGCGCAGGCGTAGACCCTGAAACCCTTGCAGACCCGAACTATGTAAAAGCCGCATCCGCAATGGATGATATCGAAGGGTTCGACGCGGCCTTTTTCGGTCTGCTGCCGCGTGAAGTTGAACTCATGGACCCCCAGCATCGCGCGCTTCTGGAAGGCGCGTGGTCTGTGCTGGAGCATGCGGGACATGCGTCGCAAGCAGGCAATGAGCGCATAGGCGTGTTTGCGGGCGTCGCGCGTGACTCATACTTCGCCAATAATCTGCTTTCTCACCCGAACCTTAACAGATTGTCAGGCGATTACAGCCTCATGATCGGAAATGAAAAGGATTTCTGCGCAACACGGGTCGCCTATCATCTGAACCTGAACGGCCCGGCAATAACCGTGCAGACCGCCTGCTCCTCTTCAGGAGTTGCGATTCACATGGCCTCTCAAAGCCTGCTCAATAACGATTGCGATATAGCTCTTGCCGGAGGCTGCAGGGCGCTCGTCCCTGTTACGGGATATCAATATGTCGATGGAGGGACCTTGTCTCCCGACGGACATGTCCGCGCCTTTGACGCAAAAGGCAGGGGGATGATCCGCGGCAGCGGCGTCTGCTTTGTAGCCCTCAAGCGCCTTGACCGCGCAAAGCGTGACGGCGACTGCATCTATGCAGTGATCAAAAGTTCGGCTGTCAACAATGATGGCTCGAACAAAGTCGGTTTTGCCGCCCCGAGCGTGCAGGGACAGTCTGATGTAATCCGGCAGGCCATTCAGAAAGCCATGATCAATCCGGAGACCATAAGCTATGTGGAAACGCATGGCACAGCCACATCGATTGGTGATCCAATTGAAGTCGCGGCGCTTACGGAAGCATATCGTTCTTTTACTGATCGCAAAGCCTTCTGCGCAATAGGCTCTGTAAAAACAAATATCGGCCATCTTGACGCAGGCTCATGCGCGGCAGGTGTAATCAAGACAATCCTTGCGATGAGGAATGGACAGCTGCCGCCATCCCTGAATTATGAAACTCCCAATCCGCAGATCGACTTTGCCGGCAGTCCGTTCTTTGTTAACTCCAGCTTAAGGGACTGGAGCCCTGAAGATGGCCCGCGCCGCGCCGGTGTCAGCTCCTTCGGGCTTGGCGGAACAAATGTCCATCTCATTATTGAGGAATTCACGGAAACTCCTGTTCGGGAGGGGAAGCCTGTTAAGATACTACCCGTATCTGCGAAATCGTCCACTGCGCTGGATGCTTCAATAAAAAACCTCTCTGAATATCTTATTGGCCATCCTGAGGCGAATCTGCAGGATATTGCGTACACCCTGCAAACAGGGCGGCGGCATTTCGAATACCGTCGCGCTGTCGTAGCCGGCAGTCATGAAGACGCTGTGGCGCAAATGGCTGATTTCAGCGCCTCCCTTACCAAACGTTCCAAAGGCGGAAGTCCTTCAGTGGTTTTCATGTTCCCCGGACAGGGCTCCCAGCACATCAACATGGGGCGGGAGTTATATGAACAGGAGAAAGTTTATAAAGACACAATCGACAGATGTTCCGAACTGCTTCTTACACACCTGGGAACAGATCTGCGTGATATCCTCTTCCCGGCTCCCGGCCGCGAAGCGGATGCAACCGCTCTCCTGAACCAGACAGGACTTGCGCAGCCCGCCCTCTTTACTGTCTCATATTCCCTCGCACAGTTATTGACGGCCTGGGGCATCGCGCCGGCTGCAATGATCGGTCACAGCATCGGAGAATATGTGGCCGCATGCCTCTCGGGAATTTTTTCTCTGGAAGACGCCATCAGGGTCATAGCGACGCGGGCACGACTCATGCAGTCCATGCCTGCCGGGAGCATGCGAGCTGTGCGTTTACCGGAGGAACAGCTTCTTCCCATCCTGCCGCCGCATGTGGCCCTGGCTGCCTGTAATGCCCCGTCTCTCTGCGTTGTGTCAGGGCCGCAGGATGCCATCGATACCTTTGACCGCATCCTTGAAGAGCGCGGCCTTGCGTCCGGGGTTTTGCATACATCGCATGCGTTCCATTCTGAAATGATGGAGCCCATAGTGGCGCCTTTCACAGAAATAGTGGCTGGTGTTGATCGCGGGAATCAGCGTATACCGATTGTATCGACCCTGACCGGCTCGTGGTTAAAAGATACCGAAGCCACAAATGCAGGATACTGGGCTGACCAACTCCGGCAGCCGGTGCGTTTCAGCGCGGCCTTGCAGGAGTTATTGAAAGACAGGAATCATATATTCCTGGAGTGCGGCCCCAGCACGAATCTTTCGACCTCTGCAAAAGCCCATCTGACAAAAGAAGAGAGCGACCGGGTTATCAGCGCCCTTCCACATGCGAACGAGAAAAAATCTCCGTTGAATACACTTTCAACTGCTGTCGCCCGTCTGTGGCTGGCAGGCGCCAAAATCGACTGGGAAAAAATTCATGGAAGCTCCCCCATAAAGCGCATTGGCCTTCCTCACTATCCTTTTGAGAGGCAAAGACACTGGATCGATCCACTGAGAGCCAAATCAACCTCTTCCCCGGCTTCAGAGCCTGAAGATCAGCTGCGCAGCGCGCAAACTTCTGCGTCAGCAAACCTGTCGGCTGCTTTGAATACCAGCGGTTCTTCGCCCCTTTCGCGTATACTTCAACAACAACTTGCGCTCATGAACCTTCAGATCGGGCTTCTCACAGGCGCGAAGATGCCCCCATCCGCTCATGTCACGGATGCCATGCCCACTCCCCCAGCTGCTCCTCCTGCCGCGGCAACTGAGGCTCCTGTGTCTGAAGCCGCTGCGGCTGTTCCAGCGGAAGGGGAGAAGAAGACCTTTGTCGGACCAGGACTTAAGATTGTGAAAACGCAGACCNCGGGGATTACGGACAGGCAGAAGCGNCATATCGACGAACTCATCAAACGTTACAATGCCCGCACAAAGTCTTCCAAAGAATTCNCGCAGGCNCATCGCACTCATCTGGCTGATCCCCGGGCTGCGTCAGGATTCAAGCCCCTGCTGAAGGAACTAGTGTATCCGATCGTAGTCAACCGATCACTCGGCTCCAGGCTCTGGGACATTGACGGCAACGAATACATTGACATGCTCAACGGTTTCGGATCTAATTTCTTCGGCCATCGCGCCCCGTTTGTCATTGAAGCGTTGGAGCGACAACTCAAGACAGGAATAGAGATTGGCCCCCAGCATCCTCTTGCNGGACAGCTTGCAGGNGAACTNTCTGAGTTTCTCGGTCATGACCGTGTGGCTTTCTGCAACACCGGCTCTGAGGCTGTGCTTGGCGCGATGCGCATAGCGCGCACCATCACCGGACGTGATCTCATTGCGATGTTCACCGGCGCATACCATGGGATATTCGATGAAGTCATTGTAAGGGGGACCCGCAATCAAAGGTCGGTTCCTGCAGCCCCGGGGATCCAGCCCGGAGCGGTGGCGAACATCCTTGTGCTTGATTATGCGACTGAAGAGACCTTAAACATCCTTAAACAGAGGGCAGGAGAGCTTGCGGCCATTCTGGTTGAGCCTGTGCAGAGCCGTTTGCCGGAGCTGCAGCCAAAAGAGTTTCTGCATGAGTTGAGGGAACTGACGAAGCAATCAGGCACAGCTCTCATATTTGACGAAGTTGTGACAGGATTCAGGGCGGGACCCAGGGGCGCGCAGGGGCATTTTGGGATCAAGGCAGACCTTGCGAC
>JGI20214J51650_10000013_pt1 | contig 134754 bp, 125 predicted proteins | sample WetSurMetagenome_FD_51650 | JGI IMG/M metagenome (IMG submission 51650)
CGCCATGGTTCGACAGGCTCACCAGCCAGCGCATAATATGGCATTAACAGGGTAATTAGGCAACCGCATGATATTATTTTCTCAAAGTAAATACGGTATCCCTGCGCCGGGACTTCGATATGGCTACTCATGACGGCCTTGTCTGTTTCTAATGACAATTTTGGGTTAATTGAGTCGCTTCAGCGGTAAATATCTTTACGATGGCCGACTTTGACCACCCAGACAGTGAGTTCCCTGTTCTGAATTGAGTATACGATTCTGTATCTACCCTGGCGGATGCGATATCTTTCCTGACCTGTCAGCTTTTCACAACCTTGCGGTCTCGGATCGCATTCAAGTGATTTGATTCGTTTAAGGATTTTTTTAAGATCGTTACGGGGAATAAGGGTTAAATCCTTTTCAACAGACGCTTTGAACCAGATCTTATATCCGGCCATCTTTTTTCAGCTTCTTGACCATGGCGTCATAGCTTATCAAAGGCTCTCCAACCTTGTCTTCAAATGCCGCCAGATCCTCGGCGTCTTCAGCAATGGATTCCCGCACCGCGATATTGATCAGTTCAGACACTGACTTCGATGTTTCAATTGACTTGAGACGCAGGGCTTTGTGTAAATCCGGTTCCAAATATACCGTTGACCTCTTAACCTGTGTTGTCATAACTTCACCTCCATCACCATTATAACATCATAGCGTTATAACGTTAAAGCGTCAAAGGTTTTTGGTTTCTTTCTCAGTACTCTTCTCTATGTCTCACACATATTCAAAATATTACAGCAGTAAAGGATCATTGAAGTTCATTGAATATCTGCTCCTTATAATATATTATAATTCTGGGGACACCATACCTAATTGATTCCGGAATCCGGGGAATATGCCCAGTCGCGGGATGGCTCTTTTTCTGCAATTTCACTATATCAAGGAATATTACCCGATTGCGTATTGACAAAAATTGTATTACATTGTAAACATATACTATGGTATTTTATGAAGAGGGCGTCAGGAAATCGGTCGTAAAGGGTCTGTTGCCGAAGGATATTTTTCGGAAATTCAACAATGTCTTTATTGCCTTGGATACCACGCATGACATGCAGCTTTTCGATATCAGGCGATTAAAGACATCTGAAATTAGAACATACTATAGGGTCAGAAAGGGCAAGTACAGGGCCATATTCTATATTGAAGACAATAATTATTACGTCATATCGATTGCCAAGAGAGAGGAGGTTTATGATTTATGGGTGTAATATCCATCAGGCTGAATAAAGATGAAGATAAGATATTGAAGAAACTCTCGGAACATTTTCATGAGGACAAATCAGCGTTGATCAAGAAGTCGCTGTTTGAATTGTACGAAAATACGCTGGATCTGGATGACATCAAGAAGTTTGAGATGAAGGAGCGTAAAGGCAAGACGACGTTTTTTTCGGCTGACGACATTTTGAAAAATTAGAATTTATCCGACGGCGTCTTGCCGCAGGATTAGTAAGGAATCTGAATACTCGTTTATATGAGAAATTCCATTGACGCTGTACAAAAAGAGTTGTTTTAGATGAGGCAGATATATGAAAATTGGTTGCGCGCAGATTGATTGTATCTCAGGCGATGCAGAGGCAAATCTTCGTAAAATGCGTGAGTATACGTATCAGGCCCGTGAAGCCGGATGTGATATGGTCGTATTCCCGGAGATGGTGGACACCGGCTGTGAAACGGAAACCCTCGGGAAATATGCCTCGTCGTGGAGTGAGGGGCCTTTCCTGCAGTTACAGTCGATTGCGGAGGAGACCCGCCTGTGTATTGTTTGCGGCATATCAGAAGTCGTTGAGGACAAACTTTACAATGCCGTTGCTATCCTCGGCCATGACGGGCAGTTGCTTGCTCATTATCGAAAGACTCATCTCATTACCACCGAACCTTTTGAAGAACAGCGCGTATTCACTGCGGGCGATTCGTTCTGCATGTTCTCTTTTGGAGGTCTGAAATTCGGGGTGATGGTTTGTTATGATCTGCGCTTTCCTGAAGTGGCGCGATACTACGCGACGCATGAAGCTTCCGTTATCCTGATGCCGTCTGCCTGGCCGCTTTCGCGTCTGACGCATTGGAAAACATTAATTGCGGCAAGGGCGATTGAGAACCAACTTTATATGGCTTGCTCGAATCGTGTCGGCAAGGATGGCGAGCTTGAATTTGGCGGCAATAGCCGTATTGTCGATCCCTGGGGGGAGATGGTTGCTCATGGCTCCGAATTGGAAGAAAGGTTAATCGTCGGATCAGTGGACATGCAGCGCTTGCAGGAGATTCGCAACTTTATGCCGGTTCTCAAACATAGACGCACAGATCTCTATGGGACGGATATATAACAGCCGTTTCGATATGAGCCGGGAGTAATTCCCGGGATCTGAAGAATTTATCCAGAGAAAACCCAATGTGACTGAAATAGATATCATGGGTGGCCATAGCGAAGGCTCGACGCAGGCCGCTAATTTTACGATATCAGCAATTATATCGGCGCCGTTCGATTGCATGAGTTTGTCTGAAAAAATGCGTTAATTTGGCGAGCGAGATACGGTTACCCATGATGTCTATAGCATTTGTTGTCACACATATTGCCCTGCCGCAAACCCGGACGACCAGGCCCACTGCAGGTTATATCCGCCGAGCTGGCCGTTGACATCGACGACTTCCCCGATGAAATAAAGACCGGGGATTTTTTTTGCTTCCATTGTCTTCGATGAAAGCTCATTTGTGTCAATCCCGCCGCAGGTGATCTCAGCTTTTTTATAGCCCTCGGTTCCGGCAGGTTTAATGGTCCAGTTATGGATACCATGATCAATGTTCAGAAGCTCTTTTTCAGCATAGGAGCATAAAGGTCTTGAAGCGGCATTGAGTTCGCACCATTTGCGGACAAACCGCAGCGGGAGAAATTCCGACAATGCAGTGTGCAGCTCAACCTTGCCCGGGCGTTTAGACATCAATAGTGTGTGGATATCGATATCCGGCGCAAGGTCTATGACGATATCCTTGCCCGGCTCCCAGTATGACGATATCTGGAGTATGGCAGGTCCGCTTAGCCCCTTATGCGTAAGGAGTACTTCTCCGCTGAAGGTTTGTTTTTCGCATCTTACGGATGCATTGAAGGAAAGACCGCTCAATTCCCCGAAGGCCTGCCTGTCTGCGCCGCTGAACACGAGCGGCGCGAGGCCCGGTTTCAGCCTTGTGACCTTCAGTCCGAATTTTTCGGCAATCCGGTGTCCGATATCCGTTGCCCCGAGTTCAGGGTACGACAGGCCGCCTGTTGCCACAACGAGCGAACCTGCCTCAATGACTCCCGCATCAGTCTCAACCGAAAAGATATCGGCCTTTCTGATATTGCCGACCCGGCAGTGAAGCCGTATCTCAGCGCCTGCCTTATTGCACTCCTCATGCAGCATTCCGACTATTTCGTTGGCAGTCTGTCTGCAAAAGAGCTGTCCTTTCTCTTTATCGAAGTATTCAATCCCATACCTTTCCGCCATTTTCATGAAATCAGCAGGTCTGAAACGGGCAAGGGCCGACTTGCAGAAATGCGGATTTTCCGACAGATAGTTTTCCGGACCACAGTTTATATTGGTGAAGTTGCAGCGTCCTCCGCCGGATATCCTGATCTTTTTGCCGATCTTTTCAGCGTGATCTATTATCAGCACGGAGCGGCCGCGTTTGCCTGCTTCCTGAGCGCACATGAGCCCCGCGGCTCCCGCGCCTATTATAAGAACATGTTTATGGATCTTTGCAGTTTTGGAATTATGCATTGTTAACATTTTAGCTGGTTGGTGAATAAAACATAAAGAGTAATTTCAGCGGTAAGCTTAGAGCTATAAGCTAATAACTAACAGCCGTAGAGCCTTTTTGAGTTACAATAAATTCATGTCCGGATATATTGGCAAGAGCGCGAGGATTGATCTGTCTAAGGGTAGCGTTGAAGTATTCGATACTCCCGTTGATCTGCGCGAAGACTATCTTGGAGGCAGGGGCATGGGCGTGGCTATGATGCGCGACAGGGCTTCTGAAGAATGGGATTCGCCAATAATGCCTTTGATATTTGCGACAGGTCCGCTTGTCGGCACAGCCGCCCCGACATCGGGCAGGATGTCTGTAGTTTCCAGGTCTCCCCTCACAGGGACTATCTTTGATTGTTCAGTCGGCGGGCGTTTCGGAACGGAATTAAAGAAGGCCGGTTTTGATCTGATAGAAATAGTCGGAAAGAGCGATACGTGGATCTCTATCGATATCCACAATGGTCAAATCAATTTGGAAGGAGCTGAAAGGCTCGCCGGCATGAATATAGCCGAACTGTCCGGCGCAATAGGAGGCAGGGGCTCATTTGCCGCCATCGGCAGGGCCGGAGAAAAGGGCGTAAGATTTGCATCCATTATGATAGACGGTCATTATACGGCAGGGCGGGGCGGACTCGGCGCTGTAATGGGAGTCAAGAGACTCAAGGCAATAAGGGTTGGCGGGAGCGGGCAGATACCGGTCTGCGATCCGGCAGGGCTCAGGGTTGCGTGTGAGGATATCATGAGATTACTGAGGGCGTCTCCCGCGGTCTTCGGTGAACTTGGTCTCTCGGAATTCGGCACAGCCGCGCTTGTTGACCTGATGCATGCCCGCAGGATGGAGCCCACAGACAATTTCAGAAAAACCCTGTTTGATGGATCGTCAAAATATTCAGGTTATGCCATGAAGACCGGCTATCATACGAAAAAGACGGGATGCGCGGGCTGTCCGGTGTTATGCAAGAAGATGGGAGAAGGCGGCGAGGTGATGCCTGAATATGAGAGCGTCTCCCATTTCGGAGCCCTTAACGGTTGCTCTGACTTGAAGGTCATCGTTGAGGCCAACTCGATCTGCAACGATTACGGCATCGATACGATTACGGCTGCGTCGGCCCTCGCCTGTTATTCCGAGATAAGTAAAATTAAAATTTCCCCATCGGAAATGTTGCGGCTCCTCATCTCAATTGCCGAAAGGGACGGAGAATTGGGTTCGGCTCTGGCTGAAGGATCTTACAGGTATGCGTCGTCACAGGGATGTTCCGAGTTGAGCATGTCGGTAAAGAAGCTCGAACTGCCGGCATATGACCCGAGGGGCGCCTATGGTATGGCGCTCGCATATGCCACGTCCAACAGGGGAGGCTGTCATCTAAGAGCATATTCCGTGAGTCATGAGATTTTGAGAAAGCCGGTGGCTACTGACAGGTTTTCATTCCAGGGCAAGGCGCGCATTATAAAGATAGCAGAGGATCTGAATGCGGTCGTCGATTCGCTCACTGCCTGCAAATTCATATTCTTCGCTGCCGGGCTTGAGGAGTATTCAAAGGCATTGAACGCTGTTACCGGGTGTGAATACAATATTCAGTCATTGCTGCGGATCGGTGAGAGGATATGGAACCTGGAACATTCTATTAACGCGATGAACGGGTTCGATGTGGATGATGATGATCTCCCCCAGAGGTTCTTCAATGAGGAAGGCTCGTCCGGAGCCGTGGTAAAGATTCCGCCGATCTACCGACAGGAGTTCCTTAAGGCGAGGGAGAATTATTACAGAGTAAGAGGATACAAAAAAGCATAACAATGATATAAATAAACGGGCTTCCGGCGCTCGACAAAAGAGATTAGTCTTTGTGCGCAGTTTCGGCAAGTTTATTTTGGTTTGCGAGCCTTATTTCTTATGGCGCGCATTGGGCCGGATGACTCAGGCTCTTTTGCTTCGAACCGAAAGCCCCTTTTATATTTAATAGAATATGCAGAAACTGATAGATAAATACATCGGAAAACTGGAATCTCAGCGTCTCGTGGAAAAAGATGAGGCGGTTCTGATTGCGGTCGATGCGGATATGTTTTCGAGCAGACCGCTGAACGGGGATTTGTCAGCTCTGAAAGAAGTCCTCGGGCTTATGAGTGTCAGCAGCATCCTGTTTGCGCGCCCTGCGGAGCCTTACTGGAGCATGGTCTGTGAGATATTGTCGTGCGAATGCGGTCCCGGCGGCGCATGCGGCATTGTGCCGATGGATTGCGAGACGCGGACCTTTTTCCATGACATCCCGGTAATAAATGAGTTTAGTCCCGGCTCAATAGTCCACGCGCTTTCGCACAGAAAATCCGCGATCATCAGAAACCGCGGAATCCTGACATTCGGCACAGTCACCCCGGAGCAGTCTTATGTATCTTTCAGCTCCACATGTTTTTCGGTCTTTGTAAAATATTTCTGCGACTCACTGCGTAGATTTGAAACTTATGCGGCGGAGGGGCAGCCCATTCCGGAGGCAGAGCTGTCTGCGTTCAAAAGGATTGTCAGGGAATCTCTGGCAGGACCGGCTCATGCTGAGCCGGTAATATTAAGCCCGGGACCGCCCGGCAATGAAGATGAAGCCGTGGAAATGCTTGCAGAGACGGGAAGGGCGGTAGTATCACGGGGCCTGGTCGATTCGTGCTTTGGCAATATATCGTATGTCCTCGATGATAAAATGCTGATCAGTCAGACCGGTAGTTCTCTGGATGAACTTGAAGGTTGTATCGATATTACGCCTCTCGACGGATCGTCTTCAGCGGGTATAACAGCTTCCTCGGAACTGTCGGCCCACAGGAATATCTTTCTTCAGACGGGGGAAAGGGCGATACTGCACGGCCATCCGAAATATTCGGTCATCATGTCAATGCGCTGCAATAAGAGCGGCTGCTCTAGGACCGACTGCCACAGGGCCTGTCCGGAAAAAAGGGACATCCTCGGCACGCCGATCGTGCCGGGAGAGATCGGCACAGGGGCCTTCGGGCTTGTGAATACCGTGCCGGCGGCCATGAAGTCAGGCCGGGGAGTGATAGTTTACGGGCATGGGGTTTTTACCGCAGGGCCGGATGATTTCCGCGGGCCGTTCGATATGCTTTCCGGCATCGAGCAGAAGTGCAGAGACGCATACTTCAGCTCTGTCAACGAACTACTTGAGCATCTCGGACAGGGTGATTGAAACAGACTTGCCAAGCTCTTTCAGGTTGTATCCGCCCTCAAGGACAAATATGGCCGGGGCAGGCGAACTGTCGAGAATCTGCCGGACGATCAGCCTTATTCCATCCAGGGAGGCATTCAGACTCGAAAGCTGGTCCGAAGCGAGTATATCGTAACCGGCCGAGACGAGAACCAGGTCCGGAGAAAAGCGTTTTACCATGGGTGGAAGGATGTCCCGATAAATATGCGCGAATTCCGCGTCTCCTGCTCCCGGAGCCAAAGTGATATTATGTGTATATCCTTCGCCGGGTTCGCTGCCTTTTTCATCGGGACTGCCTGTGCCGGGAAAGTGCGGAAACTGGTGCGCGCTGAAAAAGAATACGCTGTCATCGTCTTCGAATGCATGCTGCGTGCCGTTGCCGTGATGCGCGTCGAAGTCTATAATGAAAATCTTCCCGAACCCATTTTTTCGGGCATAGTGGGCTCCAATAGCGACATTGTTGAATATGCAGAAGCCCATTGCAGAACGTTTTTCGGCGTGATGTCCGGGCGGCCTTACCGCGCAGAATACGCGGTCGGTCTCTCCTGTGCGGCATCTCTCAACAGCCTCTATTACGGCGCCCACTGCGTATCTTGCAGCCTCAAGGCTGAATTCTGAGAGATATGTGTTATGATCGAGATAGCCTGTCCGAAGCGCCCTTAGATTGTTTATATATCTGTTCGAATGGGCAAGAGAGATGTTTTCAAAAGAGGCGATGCGGGGTTTGATCTGTTTCAGATATTTTGTCAGTCCGTCAGAGCTGATTGCCTTGATTATTGCGGTAAGGCGGTCTTTATTCTCGGGATGCTTTTCCGGCGTCTCATGTTTCAGAAAAATATCGTCGTATATGAAGCCGACGTTTTTCATATCTTTCTTCAGTATACCTTACTAATGCAATAAATGCGAAAGCGATAATCATACCGGCGGCGTCGGCAGAGGCTAACATCTTGATAAATTAGCCCTTATGCGATTATGATGTATTAATAGCTATAAGAGGCAAGCTATAAGCTTACAGCTATAGCTAAGACAGCTGTCGGAAGAGTGGAAGTAAGGCGCCTATAAAAGAAGAAACAGAGATTGAAGAAATTAAAGAGATTGCCGGCAATCAGCGGGGATATCGTATTAAGGTTGTCAGATTGCCGGACATAAAGGAGGATTTATGGTTACCAAAGAGTTGGTGGAGAAGGCTCTCGATAAAGTAAGGGGAGGCCTGCAGAGAGACGGAGGAGACATATCGCTTGTCGACATCAGGGATGATGTTGTTTATGTAAAGTTCAGGGGAGCCTGCGGGGGCTGCCCCATGGCTCAAGCCACGCTTAAAAATTTCGTTGAAAGCTCTCTCAAAAAAGAGATACCGGAAATCAAGGCTGTAGAGGCTGCCATATGACCTTTGCCGGCAAAGGAAGATGGCGTGCAATTTTCATATGCGCGCTTTTTTCTTTTATCCTGGCAGCTCCGTTTGCAGGCATAGCCGAAGAAAATTCCGAGCTGAGGGAAGTCCGTTTCTGGAAGAACCAGGACCAGATCAGATTTGTCCTTGATCTCTCCAAACCTGTAGAGTTCACAAACGGCAAACTGTCCAACCCTGCGAGGATTTTTTTTGATCTGAAAAAGACAAAGCTTGCCGCGGGTCTCAAGAAGAGAGTCGAAGTCCAAAACGAATATGTGAAGGGTGTCCGGTTCGGCCAGTTCGATCTCAATACTGTCAGGGTTGTTTTTGATCTCTCCTCGGAGTCGTATAACTTCAAGATACTGAATCTGGAGGACCCGGCCAGACTGGTAGTCGATATATCAGGCTCCGGGCAAAAGACGCTGAATAAGGATGCGGTCAGCCCTGCGCCTGCGCCGGAACCTGCTCTGGAGCCGGAGACTGATATTGTCGAACCTGAGGCCCGGAAGCAGAGGTTTATCAGAAAGACAGTAGTGATTGATCCGGGCCATGGCGGCCATGATCCGGGCGCGGTCGGGCCGACCGGTCTTTATGAAAAAAACGTTGTCCTGGATATAGCGATCAGGGTGAAGAAGATATTGAAGAAAACGTATCCTGATTTTGCGGTGGTCCTGACCCGAGAGACCGATGTTTTTATTCCTTTGCCCCAAAGAACTGCTCTTTCGAACAAGCTGAAAGCCGATCTCTTTGTCTCTGTGCATGCCAATTCGAGTTCGAACCGCAAGGCGCGGGGGATGGAGACATATCTGCTCAATGCCACTACCAGCGATGAAGCCTTAAGGACAGCGGCGAGAGAAAACGGAGTTTCGTTCAAGAAGATGAAGCGGAGACAGAGCGAGATGGATGTGATCCTGACATCACTGGCAAGCCAGAACAAACGGGATGAATCGATCAAGCTTGCAGGGAACATTCAGAAGTCGCTTATAACAAGGGTGTCGAAGCGTTATCCGCAGACGGGCAATCACGGGGCAGGTGTAAAAGGGGCTCCTTTCTATGTGCTCGTGGGGGCGGAAATGCCGGCGTCACTGGTTGAAGTTTCGTTTATCAGTAATCGCGAAGAAGAAAAGCTGCTGAAGACAGAGGCTTACAGGCAGATGCTTGCACAATCGATAGTGGACGGAATTCATAAATATTTCTCGACGCTGCCAATTCAGCAGATTATATCGGACGATTCCGGGCCGGCAAAGCCCAGGATCAGGCATATTAAATATTCCGGAAACAAGAGCGCAAGATAGTTATCAACTGACCCGCACGGCCTCTTCCCGTGCCATGGTTAAAGGCAGGAGTGTGCAGTCGTATAAATGATGGATTATCTCATAATTAACGGTTCTGTTATCGACGGCAGCGGCAATAATGCGGCGCCAATGAATGTCGGCATTGCAGACGATCGTGTTGCCTATATCGGCCCCGATACTGTCCCGGCTGCGCACGTGATCGACGCGGCGGGTATGATTGTTTGCCCCGGTTTTATTGACACCCACACCCATTCTGAATTCACTCTCATGGCAGATGGTCGGGCGCAGGGCAAGCTGGCCCAGGGCGTAACTACGGAAATAAACGGCAACTGCGGATTATCTGCCGCCCCATTGCTTGGCGAGGCGGCTGCGCGCAGGGAGGCGGACCAGGCCGAGTTCGGTGTAACCGAGCGCTGGTCCACTTTTGAAGAATATTTCGAATATCTCGGGGCAAAAGGTTCCGGCCTGAACTTTGCGACCCTGTGCGGTCAGGGCAATATCAGGGCGTCCGTCATGGGTTACAGGGACGGCAAACCGTCTGCCGTGGAAATGGCAAAGATGAAAGGTCTTCTGATCGACGCGCTCGACTCGGGGGCAAGAGGCCTGACAACCGGCCTTATCTATCCGCCGGGCGTCTATTCCCGGACCGGGGAGATTATCGAACTTGCGAAGGCTGCGTTTGAGCATGACCCCTCAGTTGTTTATGCAACCCATATGCGCAGCGAAGGCGCGGGTCTTGTCGAGGCGATTGATGAAACCCTCAGGATCGGTCGTGAATCGGGGGCCGCGGTCCATATATCACACATAAAGACATCCGGCGAAGAAAACTGGGGCAAGATAGACTCTGCGCTGTCTCTGATAGAAGAAGCGCGCGCGTCGGGCATGAAGGTCACCTGCGACCGCTATCCTTATATCGCATCAAGCACCGACCTGGATACAGTCATTCCCTCCTGGGCATATGAGGGCGGCGTGCAGGAAGAGCTGAAAAGGCTCCGCGATCCCGCCACGCGGGAAACGATTGCGTCCGGACTCAAGTCGAGAAACGCCGGGTATTGGAAGGGTATCTTTATATCTTCTGTGGCAAAAGAGGAAAACAAATGGATGGAGGGAGAAAATATCTTCGATATCGCTGCCGATAAAGGGATGCAGCCTGTTGACGCGGCCCTGGATATCATTATCAGTGAAGAGGCCAGGGCCGGCGCGATATTTTTTTCCATGTGCGAAGAAAACCTCAGTCGTTTCCTTTCCCTGCCGTATGTCATGATTGGTTCGGACAGTTCGGTCAGATCATTCTCAGGCAAAACCTTCTGGGGCAAGCCGCATCCCCGCGGCTTCGGGAGCTTCCCCAGATTCATTGGCCGGTATGTCAGGGATGAAGGTCTGATAGGGCTGCCGGAGGCCATCAGAAGGGTGACAGCCCTTCCGGCAGAGGTTTTCGGCCTTAGAGAACGCGGTCATTTAAAAAAAGGATATTACGCGGATATTGTAGTGTTCGATTACAACGGAATATCCGACAAGGCCACATTCAAAGATCCTTTCCAGGCGCCTGCCGGTATCAGGCATGTTTTTGTAAACGGCCATCCTGCATTCAGCGACGGCAGTTTCAGCGAAAAAACAAACGGGCGGATAATCAGATGAAGCCTGTGATAGGGATTACGGCCTCAATAGACAACGACAGTTTCAAGGTCAAACGGGCGTATATTTCTGCAGTCGCAGATTCAGGGGCTTTACCGGTAATATTGCCGGTGTCGGGGTGTGCGGAGGAATGCGCGGATATTATCGACGGGCTGCTGCTTACCGGCGGCGGCGATATTCCCCCCGATTATTATGGAGGAGACATACTTGCCGCGGCGCCCGGGTTCAGGCCTGAAAAGAGAGAGAGGACAGACTTTGAACTTGCATTGCTCGCCCGGACTCTAGAAAAGTCCAAACCGGCGCTGGCCACATGCTATGGCATGCAATTGCTGAATGTGTTTTTCGGCGGATCGCTGATCGGAGATATAGCGGGTCTTGGTAAGGGGTATTCCGACCATAAAAACGTCATGCATGGAATCAGGGTGTCGGGGGGGCTTGCGGGTTGCGAAGAGGGAGTATATACCGTAAACTCAACCCATCACCAGGCGGTCGACAGGGTTGGGGCCGGGCTTGATGTTTTTGCAGTGTCGGATGACGGCCTTATTGAAGGATTGTTCAAAAGAGATTATAATTTTTGTGTAGGTGTTCAGTGGCATCCGGAGAGAATATTTATTGAGCCGCTTTCCGAATGGTTGTTTAAATCCCTGACAGGCAGGGCAGATGACATAAGGAGGCTCCGGTAACCTTACCGGATGACGAAAGTGACTTCAAAAAGATTTTATTCGACAATGCTGCTTTTCATCGTCTGCATTCTTGCCTATCTCACATTCCAGATACTCAGGCCGTTTATGGCTCCCATTGCATGGGCTGTGGTTTTCACCATAGTGTTTTATCCCGTCTATGCCTATACTCTCAGGTATGTAAAATTGAAGGGTCTGGCGTCGTTCCTTACGCTGCTCCTGATGGTTGCTATAATCATCGGGCCGTTCTCATATTTCCTGGTGCTGCTTTTGTCTGAGCTGAGGCATCTTGCCGGCTGGCTCGAGAGCGACAAGATCAGCGCAATAGGGAAGGCGCTCCAGCATCCGGCGATAGCTTCGTTCATTGACAGGACCGCTGAGACATTCGGTCTTAGCCAACCTGATCTGAACAAGGCGTTTGTAGATTATATGTCGGTCACGGGCAAAGAAGTCATATCCCAGTTTACTCAGGGCGCAAGTAATTTTGTGGGTGTTACGATCAGTTTTGTCTTCATGATTTTTTCAACTTTTTTCATGTTCAGGGACGGAAGCGATTTTCTGAGCAAGGCGCGCGATTTCATGCCGTTTTCCGAAGAGCAGAAGGTGGTGCTTGCAAACCAGGTAAGAGACATTATTATCTCCACCATATACGGAGGCGTTCTTGTGGCGCTGGCCCAGGGTATTATAGGAGGCGTGGCGTTTTCACTGCTCGGGATACCGTCGCCCGTGCTTTGGGGTTTTGCCATTGCAATAGCGTCTTTCGTGCCGCTGGTCGGATCATTTATCATATGGGGGCCTTCAGTGGTTTATCTGTTTGCTTATGGGACTGTCAGCAATGCATTCGTGATGCTCTTCATAGGCATATTCGGAATAAGCATGATCGACTATCTGTTAAGGCCTATCATCATAGGCAGCAGGACCAAGATGCATGTGTTTGTAATCCTGCTGAGTGTTTTGGGCGGTATTCAGGTCTTCGGACTTATCGGGCTTGTGATGGGGCCGCTTGTCGTGGCGGTATTTCTATCCGTGATAAATATATTCAGGGAATTTGAACTGGATTCCGATCCGGGCTTGTTATCCGGCAAGGCGAAGAAAACGCACAAGGGCTGAAACGATACCCGGATACTGGATAATTCAGCTGCGGACTTTATTTCTCGCGAAGTTTTTCTTCTTCTTCCTGCTCAGTCTTGCAGTCGATGCACATAGTTGTTACGGGTCTTGCCTCAAGCCTGCTCAGTCCGATAGGCTGGCCGCAGGTTTCGCAAATACCGTACGTGCCGGAATCGATTTGTTCTATGGCGTCTTCGATCTTTTTCAAAAGCTTTCTTTCGCGGTCCCTGAGTCTGAGCACGAAATTTCTATCGATCTCGGCAGAGGCCTGATCGCCAAGTTCAGGGAAAACTGTTTCGTCAGGCATAGTGCTTCTTGTCAGTCCCGCGCCTGAAAGCAACTCTTCTTTCTGATTAAGAAGTTTCTTTCTTATCTGCTGAAGCTTCTTGTCTCTTTCAGCCGCTGCTTTGTCTATTTTCATAATTGTTTATTGTCCCCTTTGACGAGATCTGAAAAAAAGTATCTGAAATTTTAACAAAAAAAATCAAAATGAGTCAAACATAAAGGTATTGAAGAAAATGTTATTAAACATTGTGATTGCGCTGTCTTTGCCGCAGGGCTAAAGGCGAAGAGGCCCAACGAACGTTGTTTGAAAAGTTTCCGTTTTATACTGATGGCCCAGACAAATAAGCCTTATGCCCGATTTATCATCAGGGCAAAAAAGCCGACAGTCTGCGAACGGTAAGTATGGGCCGTAAGGTGTCCAGCTGAAAACTTCCGGAGGGCCTGAATATAAAATACTTGCAACTAATTGGCAAATTAGGATAAAATTATTAGCCTTGGATTGCGGCATCTGATGTCGCATCGGTAATCGTTTATCGCATGAATCGGGGGAGTTTATGACAAAAGCTGATATAGTCAATCTGCTTTTTGAAAAGGTGGGACTTCCGAAGGGTGAAACCCAGGAGATTGTCGAAGTCATTTTCGAATCGCTGAAGAGCACCCTTGCAGCTGGAGAGTCGGTCAAGATTTCGGGGTTCGGCACTTTTAATGTCCGGAAAAAAAATGCCCGGATCGGCAGGAACCCCAAGACCAAGGAAGAGGTGGAGATTACACCACGAAAGGTAGTCACCTTTAAGGCGAGTGACCAGTTGAAGAACGCGATAGAAAAGGCCTGAAACGCCTTGTGGCTGCAGTCCATAAGCGCCCGGCTTTATTCCGGAAATATGTTTTCCCGTATGCTGTAATTATTGGCTCCGATTTAAATCAGGGGGAGCTTGCAAGTTCATGATATCATGGTTTAATATATTAGGCTTTATTGTGGGGAATGGTAAGGCCGGCTCGCGGCAATGAGGCAGATGCGGTTATGGGCAGGAATCTGAAGCAGCAACAGGATTTTGGATTTTCGGCCGACAAGATGTTTTACAGGATCGGAGATGTCGGCAAGATGGTTGGTGTCGAAACCTGTGTGCTCCGGTACTGGGAGTCGGAGTTTGAAGCGCTGAGTCCGAGAAGGGCAAGGTCCGGGCAGAGGATATATACTGCAGAAGATATCGCTGTTCTTCTTCATATCAAGAGGCTTCTTTATGAGGAAAGATATACAATTGACGGCGCAAAAAAGAAGCTGACCGTCATGTTGCCCGATATAAAAAAGCAGGCTGTTACCGATGAAGCAACCGTAACGGATCCCGGCGATGGAGATGTAGTCGGCATGGTGCAGCAAAGGCTCAGGCGTATACTTGAGCGTTTATCATAACCGGGGCGTAGCGCAGACTGGTAGCGCACTCGCTTGGGGTGCGAGTGGTCGCCCGTTCAAATCGGGTCGCCCCGACCAAAAAATCAAGGAGTTAGGAGAAATCCTGCTTCTTGATTTTTTTTGTCTTTAGTGGATTTGTCACGTTTGTAATATTTATTTCGACAAGGTTCACCGTTTTTATTTGTATGCTCCACCTGCGTTTGTATTCTTCATGCATTTCCCAAATTGCCTTCTTCTTTCATACAGGTAAATTTATTATTCCTTAATACGCCAATATTTTTTTGTGTCCGCTGCCTTTCAACCATTTAACCCGGAATTGTCAATAGGAAAAAAGTTTTTGGAAACAATATTATTACCTTCAGGAATGTCCATCTCCGGTCTCGCCATGGTTCGACGGGCTCACCAGCCAGCGCATAATATGGCATAAAGGGGTAATTAGAGTCTGTCCATAAATGCCTCTTGTCTGTCATGCCGGACTTGATCCGGCATCCAGAAGGCATTGATAAAACTGGATTCCGGACTACAGACTGCCGGAATGACAGCTGAAAAACCTCAATTTATGGACAGACTCTAATTAGACAACCGCATGATATCATTATCTCAAATCGAAAACAGTATCCTGCGCCGAGACTTAGCTATGGATACCCCTGACTGCTATTTCAGTTTCCCAATGACAATTCCGGGTTTAACTAATTGAATTAAAACAATATATACTTATAGATGATTAAATAGATAAAATAACTTGACAAAAAAGATTTCATTGCAATAAACTAACTTGATCAAATTAGTTAACATCAGTCACGAAGGAGGTTTTATGAAAGGTTTTAAGGGGGTTATCACGTTTTTCGGCGCCCTGGCGCTGCTGTTGACTGTGACCTTCGGTATTCAGGGCTTGGCTTACGGTGAGTCTAAATTATTGAACGTATCCTATGACCCGACCCGCGAGTTGTATCAGGAGTATAATGCGGCTTTTGTGAAACACTGGGAGAAGAAGACCGGCGAAAAGTTGACGATCAGACAGTCGCACGGAGGTTCGGGCAAACAGGCCAGATCCGTTATAGACGGGCTTGAGGCCGATGTTGTGACCCTGGCGCTTGCATACGATGTGGATGCGGTGCAGCGGGCAGGCCTTATCAATAAAGGATGGCAGTCCCGCCTGCCGCATAACAGCTCCCCCTATACTTCAACCATAGTATTCCTGGTGCGCAAGGGAAATCCAAAAGATATAAAGGATTGGCACGACCTTATCAGACCGGGCTATTCGGTTATTACCCCGAATCCCAAGACCTCGGGCGGCGCGCGCTGGAACTATCTTGCGGCCTGGGCCTGGGCGAAGAAAAAATGGGGAACTGATGAAAATGCCAAATGGTATATGAAACTGCTCTTCAAGAATGTGCCTGTGCTCGATTCAGGCGCGCGAGGTTCAACGAACACGTTTGTTCAGCGCGGAATAGGCGATGTGCTGCTCGCCTGGGAAAACGAGGCCCATCTTGTTCTTAAGGAATTCGGCAGTGACAAGTTTGAAATCGTTACTCCGTCTTTCAGCATACTTGCCGAGCCGCCTGTTGCAGTGGTCGACAAGGTTGTCGACAGGCGCGGCACGCGGAAGGTAGCTGAAGAGTATCTGAAGTTTCTCTATAGCGAAGAGGGACAGACTATCGCCGCAAAGAACTTTTATCGACCGACCCTGAAGTCAGTTGCAAAAAAATACTCAAAGCAGTTTGACAAGGTAAAGCTCATAACCATAAAAAAGGAATTCGGCGGCTGGACAAAGGCCCAGAAGGAACATTTCGGGGATGGCGGCACGTTCGACCAGATATATAGTAAATAGCCTGGAATGGTCTATAGAAGGATACATCCAGGGATTGATAAATGGAATTGAGGGGGTGACAGAGCTATGAGGAAGAGATCAATATTGCCGGGATTCGGGTTGTCGCTCGGTTATTCGGTATTTTACCTGAGCCTGATAGCCCTGTTGCCCCTTTCGATGCTCGTTCTGGAGACATCTTCTATCACGTGGGGAGATTTCTGGTCGATGGTCACGGCGGAGCGGACGCTCGCTTCATATGAGCTTAGTCTGGGCGCGGCGTTTGTCGCATCGCTGATCAACGCCTTTTTCGGGCTTCTTACGGCGTGGGTCCTTGTGCGCTACAAATTCCCGGGGAGATCCATTCTCGACGCGCTTATCGATCTTCCATTCGCCCTTCCGACTGCTGTGGCCGGTATTGCGCTGACAACGCTCTTTGTGGAGACCGGATGGCTCGGCAAGTATCTGGCGCATTGGGGAATAAAGGTGGCCTTCACGCAAATAGGTGTAATCGTTGCCCTGATATTCATCGGCCTGCCTTTTGTAATAAGAACGGTACAGCCCGCGCTCGAAGAACTCGCCTCCGAGTTTGAAGAGGCGGCGTCAAGTCTCGGGGCAAACCGCTGGCAGATATTCACAAAGGTAATCATGCCTAATCTGCTGCCTGCCGTTATCACCGGTTTTGCTATAACCTTTGCAAGGACCGTCGGCGAGTACGGATCGGTTGTATTTATCTCCGGCAATATGCCTATGAAGACGGAGATTGCCCCGTTCCTCATTATGTCGAAGCTTGAACAGTTCGACTATCCGGGAGCCACCTCTATTGCGGTAGCTCTCCTGGCAATGTCATTCATACTGCTTTTTATGATCAACCTGCTCCAGTGGTGGAGCAGCAGAAGGCTGGGTTAAGAGAAATATAGCAAGACATGGAGATGGACGACTATGTCGGAAAAGAAAATAAATAACGGCGTTAAAAGCGGCTTCAGGTCTGCGAAGACAGAGCCTGCGGTTGTAAGGTGGCTGCTGATACTGACAGCGCTGCTGTTCCTCGGGGTGTTTCTGATATTGCCGCTTGCAGCGGTCTTTGTTCAGGCCTTTGAAAAGGGGTTTGACGCATTTGTCAATGCCGTAAAGGAGCCTGATGCTCTCAGCTCCATAAAACTGACACTTATTACTGCAGCCGTCTCGGTGCCCCTGAACCTGCTGTTCGGGATTGCAGCGGCCTGGGCGATTGCCCGTTTCGACTTTCCGGGCAAGAGTGTAATGCTCGCGCTCATAGACCTGCCGTTTGCGGTATCGCCTGTGGTCGCCGGTCTTATCTTTGTGCTCCTTTTAGGTGTTAACGGCATGTTCGGGCCATTCCTTGTGTCGAACGACATAAAGATAATATTCGCGACCCCGGGCATCATACTGGCTACGATCTTTGTGACCTTTCCCTTTGTCGCGAGGGAACTGATACCACTCATGCAGGGGCAGGGCAGCGAAGAAGAGGAAGCCGCCCTTGTGCTCGGGGCGAGCGGCTGGCAGACCTTTTTCAGGATCACCCTCCCGAACATCAAATGGGGGCTTCTTTACGGCATCATCCTTTGTAATGCGAGGGCCATGGGGGAGTTCGGCGCGGTATCGGTGGTGAGCGGGCATATCCGCGGAGAGACCAATACCCTGCCGCTGCAGGTCGAGATACTTTATAACGAATACAGTTTTGCGGCCGCGTTTGCCCTTGCCTCGCTTCTGACTCTGCTGGCGCTGGTAACGCTGGCGCTTAAGAAATTTGTCGAGAGGAAGGCGGAGATCAAAGCGCGTGCCGTATAAAGGAAGTGAGATAGACAATGAGTATAGAGATAAAAAATCTGGTCAAGAAATTCGGGGAATACACTGCGCTCAATGATGTAAATCTGTCTGTCGAAACCGGGGAACTGGTTGCGCTGCTGGGGCCGTCGGGTTGCGGCAAGACGACGCTGCTCAGGATTATCGCCGGCATCGAGCCCCTGGATAGCGGGAGCGTGCTTGCAGGCGGCAATGATGTCTCCGGTATGAGTGTTCAGGACAGGCGCATCGGCTTTGTCTTTCAGCATTACGCCCTGTTCAGGCATATGACTGTTTTTGAGAATGTCGCCTTCGGTATCAGGGTCAAGCCGAGGCGTCTCAGGCCTGCAAAAAAGGAGATAAGGGAGAAGGTATTGTCCCTCCTGAAGCTGGTGCAGCTGGAGTGGGCCGCAGACCGTTATCCTGCGCAGCTTTCGGGCGGGCAGAGACAGCGTGTTGCGCTTGCAAGGGCGCTGGCGGTCGAACCGAAGATCCTGCTGCTTGATGAGCCGTTCGGCGCGCTGGATGCGCAGGTGAGGCGTGAGCTCAGGCGCTGGCTGAGACGCCTTCATAACGAGCTGCAAATAACAAGTGTGTTTGTCACACATGACCAGGAGGAGGCGCTTGAGGTGGCCGACCGCATAATTGTGATGAACGCGGGTCAGATAGTGCAGGCAGGGACTCCTGAGGAGATATACGAGCATCCGGCCAACCTGTTCGTTTACAAGTTCCTCGGATCGGTCAACCTGTTTCACGGCCGGGTGGATGACGGGATCGGAAGGATCGGCGACGCAGCGTTTCAGCCGGAACAGCATGAAGACATCCCTGACGCAGACCAGCCTTTTGTAGCTTATATAAGACCTCACGAGATCAGGATAGACCGCAGCAAGCGTTCCGACACTGCCATCGGGGCCGTGGTCGGACATATCCGCGCAGCCGGCCCGATTGTAAGCCTTGAACTCGAACGGCTCGATAACAGGCAGGTTGTTTATGCAGAGATGAGCAGGGAGCGCTATCTCAAACTGGAACTGAAAAGGGGCGAAAGGGTTTTTCTGGAGATAGATAATATCCGTGTCTTTGCTGAAGAGGAAGAGGAAGAACAGCCGGAGTATTTCATATGAAGATTATGTATAAAGAGATTGACCGTAACGATATTGCCGAACTTGGCAAGGCATTTACCGGCAGGGAACCTGCCGGGATCATATCCATTGCCTCCGACCTCGCAGGCAGGGATGAAATTGTCTTTGCCTCGAGCCTCAGCGCGGAAGACCAGGTCATAACGCATCTGATCTCGGACGGCGGCTTCGGAATCAGGACCTTTACACTTGACACGGGAAGGTTGCATGAAGAGACCTATGAACTCATCGACATCACGGGCGCCAGATACGGCAAAAGGATTGAGATATATTTCCCCGACCCCAAACTGGTTGAAGCGATGGTCGAGGAGAGGGGCGTCAATCTATTTTACAAAAGCGTTGAAGACAGGAAGCGGTGCTGCCGGGCCCGCAAGCTTGAACCATTGAAGAGAGCGCTGGGCAAAGCGAAGATATGGATAACAGGGCTGAGACGCGAACATTCAATAACGCGCGGAGGCATCGGGCCTGTCGAGACGGACGAGGCCAACGGGTTGATCAAGGTAAATCCGCTTTATGACTGGAGTTCGGAAAGGCTCTGGAATTATATAAGGACTCATAATATACCATATAACCCGCTTCACGACAGGGGGTTCGCAAGTATTGGATGCGCGCCGTGCACCAGGGCTGTCGTCAAGGGAGAAGACATGCGCTCCGGACGCTGGTGGTGGGAATCGCCGGACAAACGGGAGTGCGGGCTGCACAGAAAGGACAAGACATAACCTCTGCCGGAGCTGATTGCTGTTTGGAGAAGCGCGACCCGTCAAAAGACCTGGCGATAAAAAGGAGACAAAATTATGGACCATCTTGAAAGACTCGAATCACAGAGCATACTTATATTGCGCGAGGCATACCGCGAGTTCAAGCCTCTCGGGATGCTCTGGTCTATCGGCAAGGACAGCACTGTGCTGTTATATCTGACGAGAAAGGCATTCTTCGGATATGTCCCTTTCGACCTTATTCATATAGACACCGCGTACAAGATACCGCAGATGATCGAATACCGCGACAATCTGACGCAGCAATGGAAGCTCAGCATGGTGGTGGGCAAGAACGAAGAGGCGCTTAAGGACAAGCAGACCTTCCCGGACGGGAAGGTGGACAGGATTAATTGCTGCAGGAACCTCAAGAGTGAGGCGCTTACAAACACCCTGTCCGGCAAGTGCAAACGGTACCGCTTCAATCACGACAAAAAGGCCTATGAGGTGGATAAAAACAACCTGGCTTATACAGGCATTATCGCAGGCATTCGCGCCGACGAGGAAGGCAGCCGCTCAAAGGAAAGATATTTCTCGCCGAGGGATGCAGTCAATGTCTGGGACATAGGCGAGCAGCCGCCTGAATTATGGAACCAGTTTAACACGGATTTCGCGCCCGGCACGCATGTGCGCATCCATCCGCTTCTCGACTGGACCGAACTGAATGTCTGGGAATATATCGCGCAGGAAAATATACCGGTCGTGCCGCTTTATTTCAATCACGGCGAAGGGAAGCGCTACCGCTCTCTCGGCTGCTGGCCATGCACCAAACCGGTCGAATCCGACGCCGTTACCGTCGGGCAGATCATCGATGAACTGCGCACGGGAAAATTTTCAAAGGCGCCTGAACGCGCGGGCCGGGAGCAGGACAGGGAAGGCGACGGTACACTCGAAACACTCAGAAGGGAAGGCTACATGTAATGGCAATATCGGAGATAGCGGACAAACGTATGAACATTGTTATCGTAGGTCATGTCGACCACGGGAAGAGCACTCTGGTAGGGCGGCTGCTGGTCGACACCGGTACTATCGGGAGGGAGAAGATCGCCGAGGTCAGGAAGGTCTGCGAAAAACTCGGCAAGCCTTTCGAGTATGCTTTTCTGCTCGATGCGCTGAAGGATGAGAGGACGCAGGGTATCACTATCGACACCGCGAGGATCTTCTTCAGGAGCGCGGTCAGGGAATACATTATCCTTGATGCGCCGGGGCATATCGAATTTCTGAAGAATATGATAACCGGAGCCGCAAAGGCTGAAGCGGCCCTTTTGCTTATAGACGCCAAAGAGGGGATTGCTGAAAACTCGAGACGTCACGGTCTTATACTCTCCATGCTTGGGATTAAAAAGGTCGTTGTGCTGGTAAATAAAATGGACCTTGTGGATTATGATGAGGAAATCTTCAATTTTCTGGAGAGCGAGTACTCAAAATTCCTTGACGGTCTCGGGGTCAGGGCGCAGAGCTTTATACCCATAAGCGCAAAGGAGGGCGCAAATGTTATCAGCTCCTCGCCCCGGCTGTCCTGGTATAAAGGGCCGAATGTGCTTGAGGCCCTGGACGGGCTGGAGAACGAGGTCCCGGTTACGGCAACGGCATTGAGAATGCCCGTACAGGATGTGTATAAATTTGACGAGCGGAGGATCGTCGCCGGCACGGTAGAATCAGGCGTGCTGCGCAAGGGCGACAGTGTTGTATTCCTTCCATCCGGAAAGACGTCGGTTGTTGAGTCCATAGAGGCGTTCGGAGGTTTGCCGCCGGAGGCAGTCGGGCCGGGTAAGGCTACCGGTATTACTTTGGGCAGGCAGGTTTATGTCAAACCCGGCGAGATCATGTGCAGGGTCGGAGACAAGGCTTTACAGCTGCGCACGGGTTCCCGTTTCAAGGCAAAGATATTCTGGATCGGGAAGAAGCCGCTCAGGGAGGGAAGGCTGTATAAGCTTAAACTCTCTATGTCGAGGGTGAATGTAGTAGTCGAAAAGGTGGAGCATGTGCTCGATTCGGAAACCCTCGAAAGGCATGAAGACAGGGATGTGGTCGAAAGGAACAATGTTGCGGTTTGCGTCTTCAGGACCCTGCAGCCCCTGAGCTACGATCTTTTTGAAGAGTGCGAGGCGACCGGCAGGTTTGTGCTGGTCGACACCTACCGGATCGCGGGCGGCGGGACCATAATCGAATCCATCTTTGACTCCGGGGATGAAAAAGTTGCGGTGTCTGAAAAACGGGGCGATGAATTTGAACGGGAGTTGAACGCGTTTGTGAGAAAGTGGTTCCCGCACTGGGAAGCAAAGAAGTTCGACTGAGGAGGACATGTTTATGATAGTGAGAGTCAATGGACAGAAAAAAGAGATATCTCTTAATGCGGCCAGTGTCGGAGATTTGCTGGTCCTGGAAGATGTAAAAAATCCGGATACGGTTGCCGTCCAGCATAACGGGGAATTTCTGAACAGAGAGGCGTATGAGACAACCAGTGTGAAAGACGGGGACGATGTTGAATTCGTGTATTTCCTCGGCGGAGGACAAACGAGCGCGCTATGAACGGATTTACTACAAAGGCGGTGCATTCCGCTTTTCCGACCAAAGACAGCCACAACGCACTGAGAATGCCTGTTTACGACTGCGTATCTTTCGAACTCGACAGCGCCGAAGACATGGAGGCCGCGTTCCTGGGTCGCAAGCCGATTCATGCTTATACACGCATTACCAATCCGACGGTGGAAGAGTTCGAGCAGAAGGTGAAAAACCTCACGGGGGCCTTTGCTGTAGCGGCCCTCTCGTCCGGCATGGCAGCGATAACTACCGCGATCTTTTCGATAGCCGGATGCGGCGACAATATCATTGCGAGCAAATATCTCTTCGGAGACACCTTCTCTTTTTTCAGGGACACGCTCGGGGATCTCGGTATCGAGGTCAGGTTTGCGGACCCGCTCGACCCCGGCAGCTTCGAGAAGCTGATAGACGACAATACAAGGGCGATCTATCTCGAAACCCTGACAAACCCGTTGTTATATGTTGCGGATATCAGGGCGTTTTCGGATATTGCCGGGAAGCGAGGGATAATCCTTATAGCAGACACTACAATGACCCCGCCGTATCTTTTTGAGTCGAAGAGATTCGGGGTCGATATAGAATTGATATCTGCAACCAAGGCGATCACCGGAGGGGCCACGGTAATGAGCGGGCTGATCATCGACAACGGGACATACGACTGGTCGAAGAACAGGCTGATGAAGGACTACGCGAAGAAATTCGGCCCGTTCGCGCTTATATCGAAGATAAGAAGACAGACTGCCCGATACCTGGGCGGTTGTCTTGCGCCTCATAGCGCATACCTGCTTTCTCTCGGCATCGAGACCCTTGCGCTGAGGATGGACAGGGCGTGCTCGAATGCGCTCGAACTGGCGAAATATCTTGAGACAAGGCCAGAGGTGAAGAGGACGCTCTATCCGGGCATTGAAACTTCGCCTTTCCATGATCTGGCCAGGAAACAGTTCCCCAGGCTACCGGGCTGTGTCGTGAGTTTTGAACTTGAGGGCAGGGAGGAGTGCTTCAGTTTTATAAATGCCCTGAAAATAATAAGGCGGTCGACAAACCTGCACGACAATAAATCTCTCTGTCTGCATGCGGCGTCCACCCTGTTCGTGCATTTGAGCGAAGAGGAAAGAAAAGCTGCAGGGATATCGCCTTCGTTAATAAGGCTGACGGTCGGCATAGAGGATGTGGAAGACATTATTAATGATATAGAGCAGGCATTGAGAGGACTGTCGCAGGTATAGCCTTCAGCCGTCCTGCCGAACGCAGTAAGAGCATGGTAGTTGTTTCGATATGCATATATAGGAGCAGGAATTGTCCTAGCATAGCGAGAGACGGTAGTCATGGAGTTTTATGTGATAAATGGCAGTCATGGGAGGTCGTATAGAAGTCTCGGCGCAGGGATACCTGAGTCGGTGTGAGAAAACAATATTGCGCGTTTACCAATTGAGCTTTATATAGAGTAAGCAGGCTGCGTAGTTTTGGCGAGACGAGAGGCGGCCGACCATGACTGCCATTTATCGTTTAAGAAAGGGAATTCAATATGGAATACAGCGAGGAATACATTGAAAGATACAGCAGGCACATCATTCTGCAAGAGGTCGGAGTGGAAGGACAGAAAAAGATCGGCAATGCGCGGGTCCTGATTATCGGGGCCGGAGGACTCGGCTCGCCGGCGGCCCTTTATCTTGCTGCCGCAGGAGTTGGAACCATCGGGATAGCGGACGCGGACAATGTGGACCTTTCAAATCTCCAGAGACAGGTCATCCATTTTACTGAAGACGTCGGGACTCCGAAGGTAAGTTCTGCTGCCCGCAAAATGAAGGCGATAAATCCGGATGTAAAGGTAATCGAATACAGGGAGTTCCTGAATTCTTCCAATATTACCGGTATTATAAAGGAGTATGATTTCGTCCTGGACGGCACGGACAATTTCGCGGCCAAGTTCCTGATCAATGACGCCTGTGTATTCGAGGATATCCCATTTTCGCACGGAGGCATACTCAGGTTTGCCGGGCAGACCATGACTGTCAAGCCGCATGATTCCGCATGTTACCGCTGCGTGTTTGAAGAACCGCCGCCGGCGAACCTTGTGCCTACCTGTTCGTCCGCAGGGATACTCGGGGCGATTGCAGGCATGCTCGGCACGATCCAGGCGGCGGAGGCGCTCAAATTCATCACCGGCGTCGGGGAGCCGCTGTACAACAGCCTTCTGACATTCGACGCAAAGAAAATGGATTTCAGGAAGATCCCTATAAGGCGCAATTCTCATTGCCCGATCTGCGGCAACAACCCCAGGATATTTGAACTCACTGACACTGAACAGTCTGCCTGCGACCTGAAAAAAGGATAGACCATGTTACGGATACGAAAGAGCGCGCTTGACGCCATTATAGCCCACGCTGAAAGGGAGCTTCCGATAGAGGCGTGCGGTTATCTTGCGGGCGTCAACGGAGAAATCACGGCGTATTATGAGATGACCAACGTCGACGCATCGGCTGAGCATTTCTCTTTTGCTGTGAAGGAACAGTTCGGGGTCTTAAGGGATGTTCGTCAGAAGGGTTTGAATCTGCTGGCTGTTTACCACTCACATCCGCAGACACCCGCCAGACCTTCCGCCGAAGATATAAAACTTGCGAATGATCCGGATATAAGCTATATAATTATCTCGCTTGCCGGGGATTGCAGCAATGTAAAGTCTTACAGGATAATAGATGGAACAGCCGAGAACGAGACACTGGAGGTAAGAGACGATGCTGAGATATGAGATACCGGTTTCATTAAACGAAGAGATCAACGGGCTTGAAGGGGCCATAAGGAGGTTTCGCGACGGAGCTCTTCCTGCGGCTAAATTCAAGGGCATGAGAGTGCCGTTCGGCATATACGAACAGCGCAGGGATGACACATATATGGTGCGTGTCAGATGCGCTGCAGGCATAGTGACTCCTGCCCAGTTGCAGGCAGTGGCCAGGCTCTCGGGTCTGTACGGTTCCGGGTTTCTGCATGTTACGACACGCCAGGCCCTCCAGATACATGATGTGCGTCTTGAAGACACTGTGAAAATATTGAGAGGACTCCTTGAGATCGGGCTTTCGACGCGCGGAGGCGGCGGGAACACGGTGCGCAATATTGTGGCCAGCGTTGATTCTGGAGTTGACCCCGACGGTCTTTTTGATGTGGAGCCTTATGCGATTGCGCTTACAACCGCTCTGATTGCAGAGCCCGATTCATGGGGACTGCCGCGCAAATACAAGATCGCGTTTTCGGATTCAGCGAAGGATACCGCTTATGCCTCATTCACCGATCTCGGCTTGATCGCATCTGTTAAAGAGGGGCGGAAAGGGTTCAGAGTCTATGTCGCAGGAGGGCTCGGCAGGAAACCGCAGGCCGGTCGTCTGTTGTATGAATTCGTGACGCCCGACAGGATATATCCGATAGCCGAGGGTCTTAAACGCCTTTTCGAAAAGCACGGCAACAGGAAAGACCGTAATTCGGCCAGGCTGAGATTCCTGTGGCAGCAGCTTGGAGGGGTCGAATTTGTGAGACTGCTTGAAAGTGAAATTGCGGAAGTGGATAAAACGGGCTGCACACTCGATGTTGTTGAAGAGCAGGGCGCTTCCGCCGTGAAATCGGGTATTCCGGCAAAAGATATCCGCACCACGGAATTCAGCCTCTGGAAATCGCGCTATGTAAGGGAGCAGAAGCAAAAGGGCCTTTACAATATAAAAATACCGCTCCGCCTTGGCGATATTACGAATGATGACGCGAGGCGTCTTGCCGTGGCCCTTGCGGATTTCGGAGAAGATGTCGTCAGGCTCTCTATGAGCCAGAATATCCATTTGAGAAATATCCCGGCCGCATATCTTGGCTATATATATGAGGTTGTATCAGGGCTCGACACGCTTTCAGGATCCGCCGGGTTGCTGGGCGACACAGTGGCATGCACGGGATCGAACACATGCAAACTTGGCATTACGCTTTCGCGCGACGCGGTAAAGGCGGTCACGCGGAGACTGGACGAGTCAGGGCTCGATCTGGATCTGCTCCACGGGACCAGGATACAGGTGTCCGGATGCCCGAACTCCTGCGGAAGGCATATGACGTCCGATCTCGGATTTTTCGGAAAGGCCGGAAGAAAAGAGGGCAGGCTCTACCCGGCGTATAGTGTGATGGCCGGGAGCTCTGTCGGGAGTGGCACCCCGGAACTCGGAAACAGGCTGGGAGAGGTCAGCGCGAGAGACCTGCCCGATCTTGTAACAGACATCCTGAGGTTGTATATCGAAAACCGCCCCCAATACTCATCATTCCAGGAGTTTGCCGTCGGAAAGGGCGAGGGCCTGATAAAAGAGGCATGCGCAAGATACGGCGATATCCCCGCGTTTGCGGACGACAGGAACTATTATTATGACTGGGGTTCGGAAGAGTTATTCTCTCTTGCGGAAAGAAGCGCAGGTGAATGCTCTGCCGGTGTTCTGGACATGATAGAATTCGACGCTGCCCTTATCAAAGAAGGCAGGGCAAAGCTGCAATCCGCCTCCGGGCAGGAGGAGATTAAAGAAGAGCTCTATAAGACCGCGCTGGCGGGAGCGCGGATGCTTCTCGTTACGAGGGGAATCGATCCGAAGGACGACACAGAGGTCTTCGACTCGTTTGTAAAACATTTTATCGATACCGGTTATATTTCTTCCGGGTTCAGGCCGCTTATTGACACGGCGCGGGGCGGAGATAAGGGGAAACTGTCTGCGTTCAGTAAAGAGGTGGATGAATTGTGCGGCGCTGTGCTGGAGCTCTATGGCAAAATGGACAATTCTTTCAACTTCGGCGCAGTGGCATCGACAAATAAGCCTGTTGAGAATGAAAAAAAAGCGGCCTCGGCCGATAAGTTCGGGGACTATCGGGGTGTGGTGTGTCCGATCAACTTTGTGAAGATCGAGATCGATCTTTCGTCGCTGCAGTCGGGGCAGACACTTGAAGCTCTTATAGACGATGGGCCGGCAGTCGACAATGTGCCCGGTTCGGTCAGGTCTGCAGGGCATCAGATACTGGAACAGAAGAAGATTGATAACTACTGGTCGTTGCTGATAAAGAAAGCATAAGGCGCTTGAGAGAGTTGGGGCAGACGTCCGGCAGCGCGATGAATTTATCCTTGATCGGAGCTTAGGAAAATGGTTTCGGAACAGAATATAGGGCGGAAGTGGGGACATTTGCCCTGCTGCGCAGCCCTGAGGATCCAGACATCGCGCCTTCAGCCGCCTGCCCCAACGCTGTGATAGCTTTTTTAATATGGACTTGTCATCGGGAAGCTGAACTGGTCGTCATGGGTGGACATTTCGCAGTCTCGGCGCAGGATACCGTATCCTTTTGAAGGCTATATTTTATACGGTCGCCTGATAAGCCGGTAAATGTTGTATGCTGCGTTGTTTTGGCGAGACAAAAGATGTATAACCATGACGACCGGGATATTGTTTGCAAAAATATCTTTCTATCGACAATTAAGGGTTGAAAGGATTGCTGCTATGCAGGCGAATGACAGAAAGGGTAAGGTCTGGCTGGTGGGCGCGGGGCCGGGTGATATCGAGCTGATAACCGTCAAGGGAGTGAAATGTCTTAAAAATGCTGATGTGGTGGTGTATGATCACCATCTGAACAAGGAACTCCTCCAATATGCCGGAGAGGGCGCCGAGCTGATCTATGCAGGCAAGCAGAGCGGGAACCACGCGATGGCACAGGAACAGATCAACGATCTGCTCGTTGCAAAGGCGCGTGAAGGCAAGGCAGTCTGCAGGCTCAAGGGCGGGGACCCGTTTGTCTTCGGCAGGGGCGGTGAAGAGGCCGAGGCTCTTGTCGCTGCCGGGATAGCCTATGAGGTGGTTCCTGGTGTCAGTTCGGCTATAGCCGCTGCCGCATACGCGGGCATCCCGCTTACCCACAGGGCGTATTCTTCATCGTTTGCGGTTATCCCCGGATCAGAGGTCTCTACCGGCGCAGGCAGCAGGATAGACTGGGCCAGGATATCTACCGGGGTCGATACACTGGTTTTCCTTATGGCAGTCTCCAATATGCCGCGTGTTGTCGGGGAATTACTGAAGAACGGCAGACCTTCTGAGACGCCGGTTGCGGTGGTGCGTCGCGGGACGAGGGACGACCAGCTCACTATAGTCGGCACCCTCGGCACGATTGCCGGGCTTGCGGCCTCCATCGATATCAAGCCACCTGCAGTTGTAGTTGTCGGAGAAGTCGTTAAGCTGAGGGAAAAGCTTAAATGGTTCGGGGATATAACGGTCCCGAATAATGATGCGGAATAGGAAACCTTCGGACAGCGGGCGGCGATGAAGGAAAAAACAGTTCAATATTATCCGGTTTTCCTTAATCTGACCGGCAGGAAATGTGTTGTTGTCGGGGGCGGCAAGGTTGCTGAAAGAAAGGTCAGGCGGCTTTTAAAGACAGGGGCGCGGATAACAGTGATCAGCCCCGAAATCACGCTCGGCCTCGAAAAGCTCAACGCCGGTGGAAAAATCAGACATAAGAATCGTCCTTACAGACGCGGCGACACAAGAGGCGCCTTTCTCGTGATCGCAGCCACATCGGATGACGTGATTAACAGGAAGATTGCTTCTGAATCCGAGGGCCTCGTAAATGTGGCGGACAAGCCGGAACTCTGCGGGTTCATAGCCCCTTCGGTTGTGAACAGGGGCGCGCTTATCATAGCCATATCGACGTCGGGCGTCAGCCCTGCGTTAGCGAAGACCCTCAGAAAAGAACTGGAAAAACTACTTCCTGCGGATGTTGCGGGATATCTTGAACTGCTGAAGCGGCTGCGGCAGCGCATAAAGGAGCTCTTCCCCTCTTCTCCGGAAAGGGCCGCTCTACTGAAAGAACTTGGCAGCCCTGAAATGCTCGATATCTTGCGAAAAAAAGGCTTAAAGCAGGCAAAAGCGACGCTGGAGAAGATGATGAGTTTCCGTTCGAGTTGTTTGCCTTAACCGTTTTATAACATCAGGAAGCGTAACCTCATAGCGTAGCAGGTCATACGGCCTCACACGCGCCTGGAACATTATTACAAAAAGCCCGAAATTCGAGACAGAGCGTATCTCCCTGGTGTCCGGCAGTCCGCTTATTGCGGCCTCTACCGGATAGGTAACGTATTTTTCTCCACCTCCTCAAAAAATAGCCCTTCCCGGGACAGGCCGGAGAAGGGCTATTTCCTATTATCGGAACAAATATAGTCCGCTTTTATTATGCCTTTGCCAAAGCCTGATCCAGGTCGTCGATCAGGTCGCCGACGCCTTCGATGCCGATGGAGAGTCTGACCAAGTCAGGCGTAATGCCTGCGGCCTTCTGTTCTTCCTCGTCCAGCTCGGCATGCGTGGTGCTCGCGGGATGTATAACCAGCGATTTGGCGTCGCCGACATTGGCCAGCAGAGAGAAGAGTTTCAGGCTGTTGATGAACTGCCTCCCGGCTTCAACTCCGCCCTTTATACCGAAGGTGAATATCGAGCCCGCGCCCTTGGGCAGGTATTTCCCGGAAAGCTCATTATACGGGTTGCCTTCGAGTTCGGGGTAGTTGACCCAGTTGACCTTGGGATGCTTATTGAGATATTCCACGATTTTCCTGGTGTTAGACACATGCCTTTCAATCCTCAGGGATAACGATTCCAGGCCCTGCAGGAACAGGAAAGCGTTGGTGGGGCTGATGGCGGCTCCTGTGTTCCTGAGCAGCTGCACCCTTGCCTTTAAAATATAGGCCAGGGCGCCCAGATCATTGGCATATCTTATGCCGCCGTAGCTTTTGTCCGGAGTCGTAAAATCGGGGAACTTGCCGCTGCTGATCCAGTCAAACTTTCCGGCGTCTACGATAACTCCGCCGATGGCTGTGCCGTGTCCGCCGATAAACTTTGTCGCCGAATGGACAACCACATCGGCGCCGTATTCGATCGGCCTTAAAAGGTAGGGGGTAGTGAATGTGCTATCGATTATGAACGGTATTTTGTTGTCGTGCGCTATCTGTGCAACCTTCTCTATATCCAGCACGTTTATCCTGGGATTGCCGATGGTCTCCGCATATAGCGCCTTGGTCCTTGGCGTAATGGCCTTTCTGAAGTTTTCGGGATCGTCGGGGTCGACGAATTTAACGTCAATTCCAAGCTTCCGCAAAGTCACATTAAACTGCTCGTATGTCCCGCCATAGAGGGTACTGGCCGAAACTATCTCATCGCCGGCGTTGGCCACGTTCAGGATGGCATACAGGATTGCGGCCAGCCCTGATGATGTCGCAAGAGCTCCTACGCCGCCTTCCAGCGCCGCTATCCTTTTCTCAAACACATCTTGAGTCGGATTCATGATCCTGGTATATATGTTTCCGGGTTTCCTCAGATTAAACAGGTCGGCGGCGTGTTCCGCATTGTCGAACACATATGATGTCGTCTGATAAATCGGAACGGCCCTCGCCTTTGTAGCAGGATCCGCCTCTTCCTGCCCTGCATGCACCTGTAAAGTTTCAAAACTCAGTTTCTTTTCGCTCATCTTCCTCTCCTCTTTCCCTCTTGTTATTTCATAAATACAAGAGCCTGATTTTTTACACAATTAATAAAGAAACCATCCCTTCACCTCAGGAATTAGTCTCTGGTTATTTAGTGAATCGAAACACTACTTTTATTTTCCGGACAGCTATAATCCGGTGGCGGCATTCGTATTTCTCCGATTGTTCATTGCATTTTAAAAATATTGTTAACTATATAGATCAATTTTGTCAAGTATTTCTGTAAAGTTGAAAATAATTCTGGAAATTTATATCATTGCTGGCTTCGGCGTTTTTCGAGTATCCTTGAGGAAATCATTAGAATCATGCATAAGACCAATATTATAGAGGGATTTCACCGCCGGCTTAAATATCATGTCATCGAACGGCCTCGAATCTCCCCTGGATGCGTTTTGGCGCGTGCGTACCACCTTGTGATAAAGTTGACACGGTGGAGTCATTAAATCGATAATATTGATCGATTTAATCAAACAAATCGGGCGGATTTGGTTACTTGATCAGACGCCCTGCGGTTTTATGGAGCGGCTTGCCGAAGTAATACCGTACAGGCAGACAAATAAAAATGAGGAAGAAACATATATGACGATGCCTGCTGACGATATCGGCGTTCATACAACAAGGCCAGTGAAGGCTATAGCCCTTCTTTCAGGAGGGCTTGATTCAAGCCTCGCCTTGCGAATGGTCTTGGATCAGGGGATAGAGGTCGAGGCCCTGAAATTCAGCTCGCCGTTCTGCCAGTGCGACCACGGCGGAAGGTGCTTTTCAGCCGAAGTAGCCCGGGATATGAAAGTGCCCCTTAAGACAATATGTAAGGGCGAGGATTATTTCAAAACCTTGAGGTCCCCGAAATACGGCTACGGCTCCGGAGTCAATCCCTGCATCGACTGCCGGATATATATGCTAAAGAAAGCCAAGGAATACGCGGAGGAAAAGGGCGCGTCCTTCATATTCACCGGAGAGGCGCTGGGGCAGCGGCCTATGAGCCAGCATCGCAGGGCCATGGAGATTATTGAAAGGGAATGCGGTCTTGAGGGGAGGATACTGAGGCCTCTGTCCGCGAAACATCTGCCCGAGACCGAGGCTGAAAAGAGGGGATGGATCGACAGAGCCCGGCTGCTCGATATATCCGGTAGGAGCAGGAAGACGCAATTAGAGATGGCCGAAAGGATGAATATCACCAATTTTTCATGTCCGGCCGGAGGTTGCCTGCTGACAGACAAGAACTTCGCCCGGAGGTTGCGCGATTTCTGGAGCCATTCAGAAACCATGGATATTAAAGACATCTCCATATTAAAAACCGGCAGGCATTTCAGGTATAATGGCATCAAGATCGTTGTCGGGCGTAATGAGGCCGAAAACGGTACGCTGAGGCGGTCTAGGTATGAATCAGACATTATGTTCTTTGTCCCTGACTGCGGGAGCCCGATTACTCTGCTTCAGGGCGAAAAAAACAGGGATGCCGTCGATATGGCAGCGATGATGACCGTCGCGTATTCGGACGCGCCGGACGGAGAGACGGCTGTCTCTTTTGAAACGGGCGACGGAAACCAGGCGACGATAAGGGTGAAGAGGATAGATAAAAGCTCGTTCGCAGAGTATTTGATATAATCGCCAGTTTTACAGAAAGGCGCAGGTTCCCCCGCAATACCTCGTGATAGCGGCGCAGGTTTCCTCGGCGCCGTTTTTCAGGTATTCGTCCGTAGTGTTGGCGTTGCCCTGTACGATCAGTAAGATATCATTGCTTGCGGCAGTGACCTTGGTCGGCTCGACCTGCAATACTTCCAGCCTGCAGACGATATTGTTCCCGTCATCAATATATGAGTACTCTCCGGGGTGGACCGGAACCGGCTTGTCGCTGCCGAGTGGGATGAAGATCTCGTTTCCTTTCGTGAAACGGAGGCTGATATTGCCATTGATTTTGTCGATGTCATGCGCGCCAAGCGCCAGCCCTGTTTTCAGTGAGAAAAGGTTGTATATGTCCACCAGCAGATTGATGTGAGGAATACGGTCATGAGTCAGGAATGCCCTGCGCAGGGCTTCGGAAGCCGCGACATATTCGCGGTTGCTCCGGCCCACCTTGACATGCAGGTCGCGAAAACCTGTAAGAACCGGGTCGTCTTTGTAAGATTTGCCTTGCCAACGGCTTCTGATCTTCGCGAGTTCCTTATCCCTATAAGCGATAAAGTCGTCGCTTGAAGCGCTGTTTCTTACCCTTGAAATCCTGGCAGTTATGATTTTCAGCCCCAGAGCCAGTACTTCCTGCCGGACACTGAAAGAAAAAGCCCGCATAATCTTTACCTTAACACTTATCCGGAATACAGCTCAAGCCTTTCAGCCAGATATGGACGGCCATGACGTTTTTTGTTCTTCTGGTGACAATACGGTACAAAAGGCGGCTGTTTACGGCTTGCCGATTTCCAGAAGAGACACCGCTCTGTCATTGTCCAGAGCCGCTTAAAACGGAGATTTTATGTGATAATATATTGTTATGAGTCATGCCAGAATCCTCGTCGTCGAGGACGAAGTGAAAATTTCCGACATAGTAAAATCATATCTCGATCGGGAGGGATATGAAGTCTTGGTCGCATCCTCCGGAAAAGTCGCCCTGGCAGAAATAAATAACCGGTACGATCTTGTGATACTGGATCTCAAATTACCTGATATGGACGGCGAAACTGTTTGCGGCGCGCTCAGGGAGGTCTCAAATATTCCGGTCATCATGCTTACCGCAAAAAGCTCTGAAGATGACCGGGTAAGAGGCCTCGGTCTCGGGGCTGATGATTATGTGATAAAACCGTTCAGCGCAAGAGAGCTTGTCGCCAGGGTAAAGGCCCAGTTAAGGAGGTCTGCTCCGTCGGGAAATATAGAGCTCTCATTCAATCGGGGGACGCTTGTCATTAAAACTCAATTCTGTGAAGTCAGAAAGAATAATAAGAAAATCGAACTTACGAATACTGAATACAGGATATTGCTCGGCCTGGCGGAAAGGCCGGATATAGTGCTGGACCGCTCCCGGCTGATCAATATGGCGCAGGGCTTTGATTTTGAGGGTTTCGACAGGACCGTTGACGCGCATATCAAGAACCTGCGGCAGAAGATAGAAAGCGACCCGAGGAAGCCGGTCTTTATCAAGACGATATACGGCATGGGTTACAAATTCATAGGGATACCCGATAGATGAGAACGAAACTCTTTCTCTCTTTCATCATTATAATCCTGGTCGGCCTTTTATCGACAGTTCTTTTTGAGCTGCTGATAGTCGATGATTTTGGCAATTACGTTGCAGGCGTCAGGGACGATCAGATTCACTGGATAAGAACTTCTATCGAAGACGCATACAACAATGGGATGTGGAACAGCCAGGCGCTTTCCGAATCCATCCACTGGGCTATGATGATGGGGCTAGATGTCAGGATACTGGATATGCAGGGCAAAGAGGTCATCCCTTCGCATCATTACATTGAAAAGCTCTCTCCGAACATGAAGCAGCGCATGGAGGAACTATTCCATATCCATACGGATACGAAACTCGGGTATATGGAATTCCCGATTCATTCGAAGAATTCAAAAATAGGCTCTCTTATGGTGCGCTCTTTCCAGAAAAAGGAGCTCGCGGAAAAAGAGGCTGTATTCAAGACAAGGACAAGATATTTTCTCTATTTTTATCTGCTGTTCGCCGGACTCGGATCAGCGCTTGTCGGCCTGTTCCTTGTGCAATTTCTTTCGAGGCCGGTCAGACTCCTCAAAAAAAGTTCGGAAAAGATCGCTGACGGCGATTTTTCTGCGCGTGTGGAACTAGTGTCGTCCGATGAAATAGGCGAGTTGGCAAAAGCATTCAATAAAATGGCCGAATCCCTGGAAAAAGAAGAGCTGCTCAGAAAGCGTTTGATGTCAAACATTGCGCATGAACTCAGGACCCCGCTCACAATAATGAAGACGCATGTGGAGGCGATTTCAGACGGCGTCATAACCGACCGGGATAAAGGTCTCGAAAATATAGGCAATGAGATAGAAAGATTGATAGAACTCGTCAAGGGCATTGAAGATGTCACTGTTGCCGAGGCAAGTTTCTTCTCAAAAGGCGAGACAGAAGAAATCGATATCAGGGAATTTATATCAGGAATAACAGCCGAAATGCTGCCCCTGTTTGAGCGCCGGGGATTGAAACTGGAGATAAGAAGCGCCGGTGAACTGACGATCAGGGTTGATGCGGAAAAGCTGGAGCGTGTCATCAGAAACCTTTTGTCTAATGCGCTTAAATTCACGGACAAAGGCGGCGTCTGCATTGATTATGGACGTGAAGACAACAGCTTCTTCATAAAAGTATCCGACACCGGGAGGGGCATCTCTCCGGATGACCTGCCTTTTGTTTTTAACCGCTTTTACAGGGGGGATGATTCTTCCACCGACGGCCTCGGTCTGGGACTGGCTATAGTCAGGGAATTGGTCAATGTCATGGGGTGCCGGGTAGAAGTCGAAAGCCGGTTGAACGAAGGCTCGACATTCAAGGTCTTGATCCCGACGGCTTCCTGACCGTCAGGTATATTTAATCTTGTCATCGGCACACTAACAAAGCCGTTATGGATAGCCATCTCTTGTCTCGCCAAAACCGCGCAGGTTATCTCATATACATGATCGACAGGCATGCGCATGATATTGCTTTCTCAACTCGAATATGGTATCCATGCGCCGGGACTACGATATGACTACCCATAACAGCTGTTGTATTGTTTCAAAAATATCTGTTTCCCCTTTTTTGCCATTTCCCGGTTTCTATATTCCTTCTTCATAATTTCTTCAAAATTGTCTGATAGACTCAGGCAATGATTGTAATGCATCATTGATGCTGATATAACTATAGAAAAGAACCGGAGGAAAAAAATGAAGAAAACGATCATGTTAACCCTTGCCCTGTTATTGATTGCAGGCACGGTATTCGCAGCAGGACTCGAAGTAAATCAGAAGAAGGGCGATTACTATATCCAGGTGACAATGGACAAGAATCCCCCTGTAATCGGGATCAACACAGCGGAGATTACTATTAAGGATATTGCCGGCAATCCTGTAACAGATGCTTCTGTTCGCGTCAACTACTTCATGCCGCCGATGCCGGGCATGGCGCCGATGAATTACAATACGACCGCTAAACCCGGAGGTGGAAAATATACGGCGAAACTGAATATATCCATGTCCGGCCCATGGAATATTTCCGTGAGGGTCTCCAGGAGCGGAAAGACAGCCGCAGTCAGGTTCAACGTGGATGCCCAGTAACAAAATTATCAACGCTTCAAAGTCCGGCAGGGCAGGCGTTTATCGCCTGACTGCCGGACTTCGCCATGCTGTTATCGGCGGACTTTTTTCCTTGATTATCCTTTTATCCGGTTTTTCCCAGCTTGCCGCGGCAGATCTGGATCTGAAGCTTTTGATAAACGAGGCCATTAGCAATAATCCTGATCTGCGGGCCGCGGGATCCAGGGCCAAAGCAGCCGAATTCCGGGTCCCCCAGGTTCAAACGCTTCCAGATCCGATAATATCATTCGGGTACCAGAACGACGGTTTTAGCAGATATACATACGGACAGTCATCGGATTCGCAATGGATGTTTTCGGCTTCGCAGACCATCCCGTTTCCCGGCAAGCTTGCGCTGAAAGGTGAAGCAGCGCAAAAAGAGTCCGAAGGACTCGCGGACAGTTATTCGAACCTGAAACTAAAAACAGCGGCCCGCGTCAAAGAGATATATTTCGATCTCCTGGCCGCCTACAAAAATCTCGACCTGATAAATGAACGCATGGGGCTGTTCTCTGCGGTAGAAGCCGCGGCCCTTGCCAGATATTCGGCAGGCAGGGCGTCACAGCTTGATGCGCTATCAGCGCAGACCGAAAAATACCTTCTGCTCGAAAAAGAAGTGACTCTGAAACAGAAAATCGACTCACTTGAAGCCGCGCTTAACACTGCGCTGGCCAGGAGGGTGAGTGAACCGCTCGGCAGACCGGTCGAAACATCAGTGACATATATACATTATAAGCTCGACCAGCTTGTATCCATAGCTGTAGAACGGTCGCCCGAAGTCAGATCTAAATTAAATAATATTGCTTCTGCCGAGGCAAGACTTTCCTTTGCCAGGAAAGATTACCTGCCGGACTTTACGCTCACCGGCGGCTATTATTCAAGGGGCGGGAATTACGAAAACATGTGGAGTTTTACAGCAGGTATTAATATTCCGCTGTTTTTTATGAGAAAGCAAAAAAACGCTGAAAACGAAGCTGACGCCGCCCTGTCTGAAGCAAAAAGCCTGAAAGAAGCTGCAATCCTTTCGATTGCGGCTTCCCTTAGAGAAAATTTCGCGCAGATGAAGACCTCGGAACAACTGATGTCATTGTACCGGGAAGGTCTTATTCCAAAGAGCCGGCAGGACTTTGAACTCTCACTTTCTGGTTATAGAACCGGTTCAGGCGAGGCGCAAACAGTGATATCAAAACTCAAATCGGTAATAGATTATGAGATCGCCTACTGGGGACAGTTTGCCGAACACGAAAAGGCCGCGGCGCGGATAGAAGCCGTCACAGGGATGGCGCTTGAGAATAAATAGTCGGGGGAATTCATGAATAAGAAAGTCAGGTTGATTCTTGTCGGCGCGGCGGCGCTTGCCCTTGCAATTATAGTTTATTTCGCTTTTTGGGGCTCTTTTCAGGATAAAGTCGGACAGACCGCAGCCGGACATCCGGGGCATGGAGGCGCTGCGCCTGCTCAACCCGAACAATCTGCCGAAACCGATAAGGAAACGGAAGAAGCTCCCACTGTTGATATCGATTCCGAGAAGCAACAGATGATAGGAGTGAAGATTGCGGTCGCTGAAGTAAAGACCCTTCAAAAGACAATCAAGACGGTCGGCATAGTCGAATATGATGAAAGAAGGCTCGCAACTGTAAACACAAAATTTGAAGGCTGGATAGAAAAACTCTATGCCGATTACACAGGTAAATATGTGCGTAAAGGCGATCCGCTCGCCGCTATATACAGCCCGGAACTGATGGCCACTCAGCAGGAATTTCTGAATCTGCTGAAATGGGGGAAATCGGCGTCGACCTCAAAAAATCCTGAAATCGGCGGCATGTTGTCCAGGGACTCCGCTGCCATAGTCTCCGGCGCGAGACAGAGGCTCAGGCTCTGGGATATATCAGAAAAACAGATCAACAGGATCGAGCAGACAGGAAAGCCGATCAGGGCGCTTACACTCTTCAGCCCTGTGAACGGATTCGTTGTGCAGAAGCCGCTCCGCGGCCAGCGCGTGGCTGCAGGGGAAAAGCTCTTCGATGTCGCAGACCTCTCGACTGTTTGGGTCGTTTCCGACATCTTCGAGAATGAGATACCGCTTGTTAAAGTCGGCGGGAAAGCGTTGATAGGCCTCAGCTATACGCCGGGCCGGGAATTGCCTGCGACTATCGAATACATTTATCCCTCCCTTTCGGGAGACACGCGCTCCTCAAAAGTCCGTTTTACTGTCCCGAACCCGGGAGGTAAACTGAAACCCCAGATGCATACCACAGTTGCTATAAAGATAAACCTCGGCAAAAAGCTCGTTGTGCCTGACGATGCCGTGCTCGATTCCGGCAGAAGACAGCTGGTCTATGTCGACAAGGGCGAAGGCTCCTTCGAGCCCAGAAACGTCAGCGTCGGCATAAAAGCGGATGGAATGGTCGAAATCACTGCCGGGTTAAAAGAAGGTGAACGCGTCGCCTCTTCCGCAACTTTCCTCATAGACTCCGAAGCCAGACTGAAGGGGATTGTAAAATAGTGATAGCTCGGATAATAGAGCTCAGCGCCAGAAACAGGTTTATATTGTTTCTGATTGTCGCCTTTCTCTGCGTCTGGGGCGTCTGGGCGATCAACCGTACTCCTCTCGATGCGATTCCGGACCTCAGCGACACACAGGTTATCGTTTATACCGAATGGCCGGGCCGCAGCCCGGACCTCATCGAGAACCAGATAACGTATCCGATCTCGTCCACCCTGCTGGCTGCGCCCGAAGTGCGCGCTGTAAGGGGTTTTTCATACCTTGGCAGCTCCTTCATCTATATAATCTTCAAGGACGGCACAGACATATACTGGGCGCGCAGCAGGACGCTCGAATACCTGCAGGCCGTGAAGAACAAAATCCCGGCGGATGTAAATCCGACGCTCGGACCGGACGCGACAAGCGTCGGCTGGGGATTTTCTTACGCCGTGGTGGATGAAACCGGCGGCCACAATCTTGCTGATCTGAGGTCTATTCAGGATTACAACCTCAAGCTTGCCCTTGAAAGTGTGCCGGGTGTTTCACAGGTCGCCAGCGTAGGTGGCTTCGTAAAACAGTATCAGATAGTGATAGATCCAAACAGGCTTCTCGCCTACAACATCCCGATAACAAAGGTCATGGAGGCGGTAAGGAACAGCAACCAGGATGTCGAAGGAAGGGTCATTGAATTCTCTGGCATCGAATACATGATCAGGGGCAAGGGATATATCAAGGGCGTTTCAGATATCGAAAACATAGCGGTCGGCGCAACCAGGTCGGGGGTCCCGATTCTACTGAAACACATAGCGCGAGTCCAGCTCGGTCCCGATATAAGGCGGGGAGTCGCTGAACTCGACGGCAGGGGCGAGGTTGCAGGCGGCATAGTCGTTGTAAGGTTCGGTCAGAATGTGCTGGATGTCATCGACAGGGTCAGACAGAAGATCAAAAATGATATTGAGCCCGGTCTGCCTAAGGGCGTAAAGATAGTTACGACTTACGACCGCACCGATCTGATAGAAAAATCCATCGGCACGCTGAAAAAAGAACTCATAACCCTTTCGATTGTGGTCAGCATTGTCTGCATAATCTTTCTGTTCCATCTGCCGAGCGCTTTAGTGGTAATACTGACACTGCCGGTTGCCATAATCCTTTCCTTCATCTGCATGTATTATCTGGGTGTTACCTCCAATATCATGAGCCTCAGCGGTATAGCAATCGCCATCGGAGCCATGGTCGACGCGGCGATAATCATGGTCGAGAACGCGCACAAAAAAATGGAGCTATGGGAACATGACCGAAGTTTGTACGATAACAGGATCGACGTCATAACAGACGCCGCAAAAGAGGTCGGACCATCCCTCTTCTTTTCTCTGCTCGTCATCACGGTAGGATTCCTGCCGGTGTTCACGCTTCAGTCACAGGCAGGGAGGCTATTTACCCCGCTTGCGTACACAAAGACCTTTGCCATGCTTTTCGCCTCTTTTCTGGCAATCACCCTGACCCCTGTGCTGATGTCTCTATTTATCAGGGAAAGCTCGCTCAAAAATGTGCCGGTCATCAAATATTTCTTTACGATCTATCCTGAAGAAAAACATCCGGTAAGCAGACTGCTGAGATGGATTTATCATCCCATTGTCGAATTCTCCCTGCGTCATGGGAAGCTGATTATTGTTGCTGCGGTTATCATCATGGCATTGACCGCATTCCCGTATTCAAGGCTCGGCACGGAATTCATGCCCCCACTATACGAAGGCTCGCTTTTTTATATGCCTGTAACAGCTCCCGGCGCCTCAATTACTGAAGTTTCAAAATTGCTCCAGTTACAGGACAGGCTTCTTAAGCAGATACCCGAGGTTGCGCAGGTATTCGGCAAGGCCGGACGCGCGGAAACGGCCACTGATCCGGCGCCTCTTGAGATGTTTGAGACCGTTATAAATCTCAAGCCTGAGAGCGAGTGGCGGCCCGGCATGACCGTTGACAAGATAAAATTTGAAATGAACAATGCGCTTTCCATCCCGGGAGTTGCAAATTCCTTTACCATGCCGATAAAGGCGCGCATAGATATGCTTTCTACCGGCATCAGGACTCCGGTGGGCATAAAGATCCTCGGACCTGATCTCAGCGTGATAGAGCGCATCGGCCTAGAACTCGAAAAATTAATACAGGATGTGCCGGGCACGCGCAGCGTTTATTCCGAACGCGCGACCGTAGGATATTTTTATGATATCGACATCAAACGCGAGGCAATTGCCAGATTTGGGTTGAGTGTCAAGGATGTCCAGGATGTCATACAGTCCGCCATCGGAGGAGTCAACCTTACGACCACGGTAGAAGGACGGCAGCGGTATCCTGTGAACCTTCGCTATTACAGGGATATGAGGGCCAGTCTCGACGATATCAGTCGGACACTCGTGCCGGTGCCCTCTCTCGAACCTGCGACTCCGGCTCCGGGCGCCACGACTGCGCCGAGGATAATCCAGATCCCGTTGTCCGAGCTTGCGGATATCAAGGCAGTCCAGGGGCCGACCGCAATCAAAAGCGAAGAAGGCATGCTTACATCTTATGTATATATAGATTTTTCGGACAGGGATGTCGGAGGCTATGTCGAGGACGCCAAAAAGAAGGCCTCGTCTCTTACCATCCCGGCCGGTTACAGACTGCAGTGGAGCGGCGAGTACGAATATATGCTCCAGACGCACCAGCGTCTTTTGCTGGTTATACCGTTGACCCTGTTCATCATCTTCGTGCTCATATACCTGAACACAAAATCGGCCACAAAGACCATTATAGTGCTGCTGGCAGTGCCCTTTTCCCTTGTGGGTTCTTTCTGGCTGTTATATCTGCTGAACTACAACATGAGTATCGCGGTATGGGTGGGTATCATTGCCCTTGCGGGCCTTGACGCCGAGACAGGCGTAATCATGCTGCTATATCTCGATCTGGCGCATAACAAATGGAAAAAAGAAGGACGGCTTACGAATGAACTTGCCCTGCGCGAGGCGATTAGGGAAGGCGCTGTAAAGAGGATAAGGCCGAAGATAATGACAGTCGCGGTCATCCTCGCCGGACTTGTGCCGATCATGTTCAGCCACGGCACAGGGGCGGATATAATGAAACGCATCGCCGCGCCGATGGTCGGAGGAGTGGTCACCTCCGCCATACTCGAACTTGTCATCTATCCGGCCATATATCTTCTCTGGAAAAAACGCGAGTTCAAAACAGCGGATTGATTTTCAAGCCTGAATCGCTTTTAAAAAGAGAGCAGGTCGCCATGGTTCAACAGGCTCACCAGCCGGCGCATAATATGTCATTAACGGGGTAATTAGAGTCTGGCCATAGACGCCTCTTGCTTGTCATGCCGGACTTGATCCGGCATCCAGAAGACATTAAAAAAAACTGGATTCCGGCCTACAGACTGCCGGAATGACGGCTGAAAGACCTGAGTTTATGGACAGACTCTAATTAGATGACCGCATGATATTATTTCCAAAAATAGAATGCGGTATCCCTCCCGGGCATTCGATATGGCCGCCAATAACAGCTATTTTAGTTACCTGTTGATAATTCCCGGATTAATCAATAGAGGCTTGACAAGGCAGGATATTTATAGTATCATATAATATTGATCAACATAGTTAAGTAAGGCAGGTAAGAAGTATTACTGCTATCACGGCGCCGCTGACATATAGCTGCCTGGCAGGCGGCAGGCCGTTCAAGAGACTCACCGAATAATCAGGCAGCAACAGACACTGTTCGCAAGCGCTGACCAGTCAACTGGAGGCGACGGAGAATATCCGTTTCTATGAGTTGGCATGGCCTGCGCTTTTTTATTGCGCATCGAGGCAGGCGGGAGTATATAAATCAGCATCATGAATGGGCATTACTAATGATACGCGACGTTGCTCCAGAAGGGAAGGTGAGATTATTGAATAACCCGGTTCGATGCTTTCTATGCCGGATAAGGGAGCGCCGTTGAAAATAGTGTTCAAATGCTTGCAACCGCTTAGCCGGCGCGCAGGTGAAAATCCAGGAGGAGGCAGTTCGATGAAAAAGATCTATTTGTTGACAGTATTATTTGCGCTTACTATTTTATTTTCATTTACAAATGTATATGCCGGTCCGCCGTTTACCAATCTGGAAGGTGTCGGAGGCATAGCGTTCAATCCACTGGCATATCCTGCCGATTCCGACGGCGAGAACAGTCATCTGAAGATCGGCGACACCGATGTTTTGGGCAAACCGAGGTTCGGCGCCTGGTACGTAAGGCTTGGAGAGACCAAAGTCGACTGGACTTCCATAGGCACGGCCGTAACTTTTTTAAAACGACTCGAGGTTTCCTACGGTTTCCAGACCATCAATCAGAACAACGCTCCCGCAAGGCATAAGCATAATATAGGAGCAAAACTTTTGCTGCTGCCCGAAAATTCCTTCGATACGAAGTTCATCCCTGCCGTATCGGCCGGAGCTATTTTCAAGACCACTAATCCGATAGGCTTTGGGCCCGATTCAAACGGCCAGGATTTCTATCTGGTGGCCACAAAGCTTATTACCCAGCTTCCGCTCCCTGTGCTCGTGTCAGGTGGCGGCCTCGCGACCCAGGGCAAGGCGACCGGAGTGTTCGGTTATGACAATGACAGGAAAATTGTCGGCTTCGGCAATATAGATGTGATACTGCCGCTGAATTTCATTTTCGGAGCTGAGTACAAACAGGGGCCGCGGTATGCGGATTGGAAGGACGCCGATTACTTTAATGTTCATCTCGCGTGGACCCCGACAAAGAATCTCACGCTTATCGGAGCTTATGTTAACGCAGGCGACGAAAAGTCCACCAAGAGGGTGGGCTTGGGAAACGGCTTTGTTCTAAGCGCACAATATGCATTCTAAATAGAAAAAATAACGCAGCGGGGGAGAGTTGCGTTTCGCTCTCCTTCGTTCCGGCTCCGGAAAGGGTCGCCGGCAATTAATGAGATTAATAAATAGATAAACGGGAAAGAGCGCAATTTACAGAGAAGTATAAGCTTTTTTCAGGTTAGGGTTGATGCTGGTTTCTATTTGCGGGCTGGATTGAGTCAGTTTAAAAACATCGATCTATCGAGGTATTAAATGTCAATAAATATCGGGATTAACGGATTCGGCAGGATCGGCCGCCTTGTGCTCAGGTCTATTTGCGATAAGGGTCTGTTAGGCGGGGAAATCGCTGTTAAGGCTATCGTTGATGTTTCTGCGGATGCGGATTATCTGGCGTACCAGATAAAGCACGATTCCGCTCACCATAAATTCAGGCATGAAATAAAGGCTGCAAAGAGCTCTGGGTCATTAGGGCAGGCCGATACCCTTATTATTAACGGCCGGAGTATAAAATGCGTGGCCGCAACCTGCAAGCCGGATGAACTGCCGTGGAAGGCTCTGGATGTGGATGTTGTTATTGAATCTACGGGGTTGTTTACCGACAGCTCAACGGCAGGCGGTCATCTGCGCGCAGGCGCACGGAAAGTCATTATCACTGCGCCGGCAAGGGGCAATCTCAAGACCATCGTCATGGGCGTCAATGAGCATGAGTATGACGCGACCCGGCACCATATCATATCTGGAGCCAGTTGCACCACCAATTGCCTGGCCATGCTTGTTCAGGCGCTGATCAGGGAAGGTTTAGGGGTCGAAACAGGGTTGGTGACGGCCATCAACAGCTATACCGGCAGTCAGAGAATTGTTGACGGTTTTTCAAAAAGAGACTGGCGCAGCGGCCGGGCAGCTGCCGTCAACATTATCCCGTCGACCACCAACGCGGCGCAAATTCTGGGCGACGTCCTGCCGGAGCTCAAGGGAAAACTGTCCGGATTGTCCTTTCGTGTCCCGACTATAGATGTATCTATTGTGGACCTGGCCTTCCGCACAGCCAAAGACACAAGCATCGGAGAAATTGACGCCATGATGAAAAAGGCTTCGGAAACCTATCTGAAGGGATATCTGGGATACACTGACGAGGAATTGGTTTCCACCGATTTTATACATGACAGCCATTCCGCTATATATGATTCATCAGCCACCTTCAGGGGCAATATCGAGGGTGAAAAAAGGTCATTCAGGGTTGTGTCCTGGTACGACAATGAATGGGGCTATTCCAACCGGATAGTCGATCTGATCGCATATTTGCATGGCAGCGGCATTGCCAGGGAAACTGCCGCCAAAGACGGCAACGAGCGATTGAAGTTCGCAGGCAGGGAAAGGGCGCTTGCTTACTAAAAGGCGCAATCAGCATGTTTTGAAGAAAGGAAGAGACTATCCGTGATTTTGTAAGTTGTGAGACTACACGGTATAGTGTGGATAATCCTGCAATTGCAGATCATAGCAGCTATATATCCCGGCATACAATCGCCAAAATGAAATGCTTGACAAATAAAATTGAATAAGTTATTATCTATATATAATAAAGATGATCAAGAAAGTCAACAATCTCTTTTACCATAAAAAACAGGATGAAGGGTTTGATTGATTGATAAAAGCTGTCTTTCTATTTTAGCTATGCTTAATAGAAGAGCTGAATAATCAGGCAACAAAATACATTGTTTTTAAGCGCTGACCAGTCAACTGGAGGCGACGGAGCATATCCGTTTTTATTGGTTGACATGGTCTGCGCTTTTTTTATTGTATTGCAGGGCAATCCGGAAGATACAGAGAAACTATTTGCCTGCGCGATCTAAAACCGGCGCTAAGGGGGGGCTTTTATGATTGGCAATCCGGCGGAAGTCGCAATTGTGCGGTATAGTCACGAACAGAGTCATCCGGAGCTATTACCGGATGAATACCGCATGAGAGAAGAGTATCTTGAAGCGCTATATGCAATAACTCTTGGATTGCTCAAGCAGCCGGATCGTTCGGAGTTGCTGGTTTCGATCATTGAGCGGGCGGCCGCTTTGACGGGGATGAGCAACGGCTTGATTGCGACCCTTGACCCCGGCGGAGAATATATGACGTCGGGCGCTGCGCTTGGACTTAACAGCAATATACCTCAGCTTCATATCCGCCATGGTGAAGGGCTCATCGGGCAGGTCTGGAAGGAAGACCGTATTATTGCGATAGATAATTACAGTTCCTGGCCGCAGCGTGTCACGGAGCCGGGGCTGGACAGATGCAGGGCCGTCATCGGGGCTCCGTTTCATTCGGGCGGACGGGTTGTCGGCGTATTTGCCCTTATGAGCCGCGCCCTACGCAAACGGTTTGAAGAAGAACAGCTGCGTCTGCTCGAACGGTTTGCGCGGCTTGTCTCTTTGGCTGTCGAAAATTCGGTTATAAGTTTGCCGCTTCGGGACGGGCTTGTTGCAGGCAAAATAAATGATAAGAAGTTCCGGCAGTTCGCATATTATCATTCGGGCACGGGTATGCCCAACCGCAGTTATTTCGTCGAAAAAGTGTCTGAGATGCTGAAGGACAAGGAGCGGATGGTGGCTGTTATTGCGCTCGATCTCGACCGGTTCAGTATTGTTAACGACATTGCCGGATATGAGATCGGCGATGAATTGCTGAGCGAAATCGTGAACGCTGTTACGTCGTTGATCCGTGAGGACGACATTATAGCGAATGTCTGGGGAGACAAGTTCCTTCTTGCGATTCCGGGGACCACTGCGGCTCTGAAAGTCGATTCGCTGGCAGACAGGATACTTAACATGATCCGGCAGCCATGGCGCATCAATGGGCAGGAGTTTTTTATGTCCGCCAGCATGGGTATCAGCATATTCCCTGATGATGGAACTATTGCCTGCGCGCTCGTGAGGTGCGCTGATATGGCTGCGGCGCAGGCTAAGGATCTTGGAGGGAACAACTACCAGTATTATACCGAGCGGCTTTCCGTGCGCGTGAGAAAATCGCACGACATGGGGCAACATCTTCGCAATGCACTGCGTAATGACGAGTTCAGGCTGGTCTATCAACCGCGCATTGATATGGCGACATATGAGATATCCGGGATGGAGGCGCTCCTGAGATGGAATAATGAAAAACTCGGCGATGTGTCGCCTGCGGACTTTATCCCGGTCGCAGAGTCCAACGGACTGATTATCAGGATCAGCGAATGGGTTATCCGCAAGACATGCATGCAGATGCAGGAGTGGATACGTAACGGCGTAACGGCCACGGTGTCCGTGAACCTCTCTCCGCAGCAGTTCTATCAGAAAGACCTGCTGTCGTTTATCAGGGATGCCCTGAGTTCATGCATGATTCCGCCCTCCATGCTCGAGCTCGAGGTTACGGAGACCGTTGCTATAAAGGATATTGAGCGCGCCGTAGCGCTTCTGCGAGCGCTGAAAGACATGGGTGTCCGGCTGGCCATGGACGATTTTGGAACGGGTTATTCTTCACTGACCAGCCTGCGTCGTCTTCCGCTGGATACGCTCAAGATCGACAAGGCGTTTGTGCATGACGCCGAGAATTCTCCTGAAAGCCGCGCAATCGTTCAGACGATTGTCTCGCTCGGTCATGCCCTGAACCTGAAGGTGACTGCCGAAGGCATAGAAACCCTGCAACAACTGAGTCTTTTGCAGCGCCTCGGTTGCGACGAGGCTCAGGGATTCTTTTTCTCGCGGCCGGTGTCATCCGATGATATGTCTCAGATGTTGATATCCGGAAACAAGGAGGCAATGAAAATGAAAGAGAGGAGGACGTATGATTCAAGCTCTTTGTAGAGTGGATCAACATATACATATGACAGAAAAGGCAGCGAGTATGAACTTTCGACGAACAGAAGGATCGGTGCGCCCTATGGATAAGAACGCTGAAAATATAAAAGTGCTTGTAGTAGACGATGTTTTGATGATCAGACGTATTATTGCGAGCGGCGTCCTGGCCACTTTCAGCAATGTTGAAATCGACGAAGCGGGTGATGGGCTCGCAGCCCAGCATAAAATGCTGAAGAGGAAATACGACATGGTGATATCCGACTGGGAGATGCCGCATATGAGCGGTATCGATCTGCTCACGTGGGTAAGAAATCGCCCCGATTTCGGGGATATCCCTTTTTTGATGACCACTGCGAATGCGTCGCGGGAGGAGGTCATTAAGGCCATTCAGTTGGGGGTGAATGCATATATAACCAAGCCGTTCACGATGAAGGCGCTGACTAAGAAGATGGCTGCGCTATTGGATACTTTTGAGGAAGGATCAGGCATATAAGCGGAATAATGATTTGATGGGGAGGATTAACATGAGCAGCCGCAAAGGGAATTATCTTTTTACCTCGGAATCCGTAACCGAGGGGCATCCGGACAAAATAGCGGATCAGATATCGGACGCGGTCCTTGACGCGCTGATAAAACAGGACCCGACGAGCCGCGTCGCGTGCGAAACGCTTCTTACGACCGGTCTCGTCATGGTGGCGGGAGAGATCACCTCCAGAGGATATGTGGAGATACCGGACATTGTGCGGAAGACTATTAAGGACATTGGATACACCCGGGCAAAGTTTGGGTTCGACGCTGAGACCTGCGGAGTCATCACCGCTGTCCATTCGCAGTCTCCGGACATCGCCATGGGGGTGGATACAGGAGGGGCCGGTGATCAGGGACTCATGTTCGGTTATGCCTGCGACGAGACGCCTGAACTCATGCCCATGACCATCATGCTGGCCCACAAACTTACCCGCAGGCTCACGGAAGCCCGCAGGGAAGAGATACTCCCTTATTTGAGGCCGGACGGGAAGTCCCAGGTCACCATAGAATACAGGGACGGCAAGCCTTACAAACTCCATACTATAGTGGTGTCCAGCCAGCACAGTCCGGACGTAAGCCTTGACGAGCTGCGCAGGGGCATCATTGAAAAGGTGATACTTCCGGTTGTGCCTGAAGAACTGCTGGATGAGGAATCCGTTGTATATCACATTAATCCTACAGGCAGGTTTGTGACGGGCGGTCCCATGGGCGACACCGGCCTCACGGGGAGAAAGATCATTGTTGACACCTATGGCGGTGTCGGAAGCCACGGCGGCGGGTGCTTCTCGGGCAAGGATCCGACCAAGGTTGATCGTTCGGCATCCTACATGGCGCGTTATATTGCCAAGAACCTCGTAGCAGCGGGAGTTGCCGGCGAAATAGAGGTGCAGCTTGCTTATGCCATCGGAGTGCCGGAACCGGTATCCATACATGTGGACGATTTCGGAGCAGGCAAGGTAGACAGCGAAAAGCTTGGGGAGATCATCAGAAATAATTTCGACATGACGCCAAAGGGCATCATAAAGACTCTGGACCTCAGGCGTCCCATTTATCAAAAGACAGCGGCATACGGCCACTTCGGCAGGACCGAGCCCGAGTTTACCTGGGAAAAGACCGACAAGTCGGCAAAGATCAAGAGGGAAGCGGGTTTGTAAAAAATCCGTCGGCGAGGAGATATTAATGGCGCAGATTCAGGCAGTAAAAAAAAGTGAATTGAGTTTTGACGAAGTAGTCGCAAAATATCCGGACATTCCGAAGCTGATTATCATCAAGACCGATGTGGCGCGCAGGGGCGTGTTCTATACCGATCAGGCATTGTCGGTACTGGATCCCAAACTGCATTCCATTACCGGCACCCATATATTCGGGATGCGTGACGGCAAGACGGCGGCGCGTCCCGAATCGCTGCTTCTCCGGGACGGGACATCCATTTTTACGACTCCCACGCCTCTTGAGCAGAACCCTTATATTGTGGATTTGCTGGACGGCGCGCCGTTTCTTTTTGAGGGAGAGAAGGCGCTTGAGCCTGTTGATTACTGGCCTGTCCCCGATTATTACTGGAAGACAAGCAGTTCAGGGGTCCCGATGCAGAGTATCGTCAGTTCGCGGCCCCAGCGCCTGATTATCAATCCCTATCGGTATTGCACCTTCTGGAGCAACCAGAAAGGATGCTCCTTTTGCGATATAGTCAAACAGCTGAAAACAGGAAAGGAGCAGCTTAATATCCCGGCCAGGCTTGATCCCGTGGAGGTGGGCGAGGTAGTTGGGGAAGCCCTGAAGGAGCCGGGGCGATATTCCGCGATCTTCCTCACCGCCGGCTCGATCACATCAGGTCATGAGCCGTTTGATGACGAAGTCGATATGTATATCGACATCCTCCGCGAGGTCGGCAGGAATTTCGCAACACGGAAATTCCCGAGTCAGCTTATCGGAACGGCTTTTACCCGCGCACAGCTGGAGCGTCTTTATAACGAAACCGGACTTTTGAGTTATACAGCCGATCTCGAAGTTTTGAATGAGGAGCTTTTCAATGCCCACTGCCCCGGTAAGGCGGAGTGGATAGGATATCGCGAATGGAAGCGCCGTCTTGTGGACGCAGTCGATATCTTCGGCCGCGGCTTTGTGAACACCGGTCTGGTTGCGGGCATTGAGTTGACGAAGCCTTATGGATTCAGCAGCGAGGACGAGGCGCTTGAGAGCGCTCTTGAAGAAGCGGAGGATCTCGCCGGCCAGGGAGTGAGCACAGTCTATATTGTCTGGGGACCCCGACCCGGCAGCCGGATCGGCGATCAGAAGAACGCCTCACTTGATTACTATATCGGCCTTGCAAAAGGGCTTCATGAGCTGCGTTTGAAGTATCGCCTTCCCATCATGTTTGATGATTATCGTCATTGCGGCAACCATCCGGACACAGACCTGTCCAGACTGTTGCCCTTCTGAAAGGAGTTTGCCATGGTTGCATATAAAAATGAAATAGTAAGCAGCGTTCTTGAAACAGCCGGAGCTGAAGGGACGGTAACAACGACTGATGAGCAGGGCAACCCGTATTCTGTAGTCAGCCCCTTTCTGCATCTGAACGAGGATGGGTTTCTGGTGCATCTTGAATTGCTTGAGACGTCACGCACCAACCGTAACCTGTTGCATTCGCTCTGGTTCGATCGTCATGTTGTTGTGAGCGTTGCTGGAAGAGATGGGCGGAACATAGTGATCAGGGGAGTTCCGGCAAAGGCAACCATTTCCGGCCCGGTGTTCCGCAAATATTATGAGCAGGCGCGGAATGCCCTTGGAGATGCGGATCTGGCGACAGTATGGTTTATCGCCCCGTACGAGGTGATAAACGAGACCTATGCCGTGCGCAAGGAAGAGGAAGAGGCCCGGTATCCTTTTTCCATACATATCGACCGCCTTGCCGCAGGCGCGGAAGATGCGGAGGAACTGCGGGCAATCCGGCAGCGATATCAATAGGCATTTGCCGATATGAGCTACAAAGGAGTGAATATGAAGAAAAAAATATTTGTAATTGGCGTAATAGCGCTCGGTTTGGGATTACTCCTGGCTGTATATTTAAGCATTGGGCAAAGAGAATCCGGAGAGGTCCGCATAGCAAAACAGTACGGGCTCGGTTATCTGCCGCTTATCATCATGGAGGAGCAGCGGCTTGTGGAGAAGCATGCCAGGGCCGCCGGTCTCGGCGATATAAAGGTCAGCTGGGCCACCCTTGGAGGAGGAAGCGCAGTCAATGAAGCCCTTCTTTCGGGAAGCGTAGACTACATATCAGCCGGTATTGCTCCGCTGGTAATCATATGGGCGAAGACCCATGGCAAGGTCAAGGGCGTGGCGGCGCTGGAGAGTAACCCTCTCTACCTCAATACGAACAATCCCAGGGTCAGGTCCATAACAGACTTCACGGACAATGACCGGATCGCGCTGCCCAGCATCAAGGTGTCGATCCAGGCCATCGTTCTGCAGATGGCGGTTGCAAAGATATACGGCCCGGATAATTATGCGAAGCTCGATCACCTGACCGTATCGATGAAGCATCCGGATGCCATGGCTGCGCTGCTGTCCGGCAGGTCTGAGGTCAACTCCCATTTTACCAGCCCGCCTTTCATGTTTCAGGAACTCAAAGGCAAAAAAGCCCATACTGTGCTGAATTCCTACGATGTTGTGGGCGGTCCGCATACGTTCAACCTTCTTTATACGAGCAATGCATTTTATGAGTCCAACCCCAGGATCTATGCCGCAGTCTTTGCAGCGCTTGAAGAGGCGGTCTCGTTTATCCGTAATAAGAAGAGGGAGGCAGTTGCCATCTACATCAAAGCAAGCAAGACGAAGGAGAGCGAGAGCGATCTGCTCGACCAGCTGAACAATCCATCGATCACCTATACGACTACTCCTCAAAATATTACGAGGTTCTCGGATTTTATGTACCAGACCGGGTCCATCAAGGTAAAGCCAAAGGACTGGAAGGATCTCTTCTTTCCAAATGTCCACGGCAAGAAGGGGAGTTGATGGCTGACGTAATGGCACACGAAGAGCATGGGACTCCGATACTGAGCGCCAGGGATGTCACCTTGCAATACAGGACGAGGGAACACATTGTCACTGCAGCGCGGAATGTGAGTTTCAATGTATTCAAGTCGGACCGTCTCGTCCTGCTCGGTCCTTCTGGCTGCGGCAAATCGACCTTGTTGAAATCGGTCGCAGGGCATCTTAAGCCTGTTGCCGGCAGGATTATGCAGGATGGTCGTGACATATGCGGTCCCGGACCGGACCGCGTCATGGTCTTTCAGGAGTTCGACCAGCTGTTTCCGTGGAAGACGGTCAGGGAAAATGTTGTATTCGCGCTGACCGCAAGCCGCAAGATGGGCGGCCCGGAGGCGGAAGAGCAGGCGCTGCATTACCTGCGCAAGGTGAACTTGGAAAAGTTTGCCGAAGCCTATCCGCATACCCTTTCGGGCGGAATGAAGCAGCGTGTCGCCATTGCGCGCTGCCTGGCCATGAAGCCGGAGATCATATTGATGGATGAACCTTTTGCGGCCCTCGATGCGCTGACACGCCAGAAGATGCAGGATGAGCTTCTGGAATTATGGAGTGAAATAAAATTCACGATGCTTTTTGTGACCCATTCCATACATGAAGCGATATTGCTGGGCAACCGTATAATCCTGCTCTCGCCGCATCCGGGAAGGGTAAGGGCCGAGTTGGAAGTGGATTCAGCCGCTCTCGGTAAAGACGGAGATGAACTTTTCCGCAGCATCCATGAGAGGATTGAGAAGATATTATTCAGGGATGCGGTTGATTACAGCATATGAAACAGGGAGAAAGCGTTTTGAATAATAAAGAATCACTGGACATAGATACATTCGTAAAGGAATATGAGCTTGATGTTTCGGGTTCTGAAAACATGGAGGAGATCAGGCGGCCTTTGCCTTTATGGCGGCGCATCTGGGAATTCGATGCGGTCAGGAAAGTATTTCTTCTTTTGCTTATGGCTTTTTTCTGGCAAATCTATGCGGACAGGTTGGACAATGATCTGATCCTCCCCGGTTTTCTTGCAACGTTAAAGGCTTTTTTCGGGGCGCTTGCAAGCGGGGAACTCGTTTCGCGGATTTATGTGTCGATGAAGGCGCTCTTTACGGGTTATGTGGGCGGTATACTCGCTGCGGCCATACTCTCCATATTTGCAATCAGTTCGCGCATCGGAGCCGATCTTCTGGATACGCTCACCTCCATGTTCAATCCCTTGCCGGCCATTGCGCTGCTGCCGCTGGCGCTGCTCTGGTTTGGTCTTGGCACGCCCAGCATCGTATTCGTGTTGATCCATTCGGTGCTCTGGCCCATGGCCCTCAACACTCTTTCCGGCTTTTCCGGGATCAGCCCCACATTGCGTCTGGTTGGTCGGAATTACGGCCTTACCGGTCCGCGGTATGTTTTCCGCATACTGATCCCCGCGGCGTTTCCGAGTATCGTGACCGGCCTGAAAATAGGCTGGGCCTTTGCCTGGCGCACCCTGATAGCGGCCGAACTTGTATTCGGCGTGAGTTCGGGGTCGGGAGGTCTCGGTTGGTTTATTTATGAGAACAAGAACCAGCTGGAAACGGCATCGGTCTTTGCCGGGCTTTTCACCGTGATTATCGTAGGCATCCTCTTTGAAAACTGCGTATTTCGAGTTCTTGAACGCAGGACGGTCGAAAAATGGGGGATGAAATCGTAGGTAATAAGGGTAGAAGAGCGTAATTATGCGGAGTATTGAGAACCCGGAGCCGTATGAAATTGAGAAGATTATTGTTAATAAGAAGGCCTTGGGCTTTTAAAAACTCATCAACAAAGGAGACTGACTATATCAAAGATTTGCGGCATGAGCTGTAAATAAAAAGGTTTGAGGAGGGGCAGATAAAATACTTGACAAATTAGATAAAATTAGTTAATATTAACTTAGAAGTAAGTTGATCAAGTAAGTAAAGTAATATGCGAAGCCGACAGGATTCAGGGTTGGCTATCAAAGCAGAAAGAACAAAAGCCGGCAGGCTTTATTAATCAAGAACAAAAGGAGAATACATCATGGCGAAGATTTACAGCAGTTTGACGGATCTTATAGGCAAAACCCCGCTGCTTCATCTTAAAAAGGTGAGCGAGGGGATTGATGCGACAGTGGTTGTAAAGCTGGAATCCTTTAACCCGGCCGGCAGCGTAAAGGACAGGATCGGTTTCAGTATGATCAAGGATGCCGAAGACAAGGGGTTGATCAACAAGGATACAGTGCTGATCGAGCCGACGAGCGGGAACACGGGAATAGCCTTAGCCTTCGTTGCTGCGACCAGGGGGTATAAGTTGATACTTACCATGCCCGACACCATGAGCGTGGAGAGGCGGAACCTGCTGAAGGCTTATGGCGCAGAGCTTGTGCTTACTCCCGGAGCAAAGGGGATGAAGGGCGCAATAGAAAAGGCGGAGGAGCTTGCGGCCCAGACGCCAAATTCCTTCGTGCCCCAGCAATTCAAGAACCCGGCAAATCCCGAGATCCACCGCAAGACGACTGCGGAAGAGATATGGGCCGACACTGAGGGGAAGGTAGATATAGTTATCGGCGGCGTGGGCACAGGCGGGACCATTACAGGCGTCGGCGAAGTCCTCAAGAAGAAAAAGGCGGAAGTCAAGGTCATAGCGGTCGAGCCCTTTGATTCTCCGGTGCTTTCAGGCGGACAGCCCGGACCTCACAAGATACAGGGTATCGGCGCAGGTTTTGTGCCAGACGTCTTTAATGCCGGAATCATTGATGAAATCTTCAAGGTAAAGAATGAAGAAGCCATAGAAACAGGCAGGCTTCTGGCCCGCAAGGAAGGCCTGCTTGTCGGCATATCATCCGGCGCAGCCGCATTCGCGGCTTTGCAGATAGCGAAGCGTCCGGAGAACAAAGGCAAGCTGGTCATCGCTATCCTTCCGGACACCGGCGAGCGTTATCTCAGCACCCCGATGTTCCAGGACATCTGATAATCAAACGCCGATAACTGAAAGGGCGCGGGTGGCATAAATCAAAGCCCGGACGATTCCGGCGGGACTCGGGTTGCGGCCGGTCTTGAGAAGGTCGGCGGAGAGGCGGCAGAGGCTATTGGATTATAGTAAAGTCGATATGTAAATTGATCAGCAAGAGGGAAAGCGTCATGAAGACAACGGAAAAACAGATAATTATCAGAACAAACAGGCATCGTCTTTACGGAATGCTCCATCTGCCGGATGCGGAATATGGCTGGAGATATCCTGCCGTAATTATCTGCCATGGTTTCATTAGCAATAAAAACGGACAGCACAGTATATTCGTAAAGACCGCGCGCGCTTTGAGCAAAGAGGGCTTTGCCGTGTTGCGTTTCGATTTCAGCGGCTGCGGAGAGAGTTCAGGCGAACATAAGGATATTACCCTTACTCGGCAGATCGAAGAAGCGATAAGCGCGGTAGATTTTGCGGCTGCCCATCCCTCGATTGACAGAGATCGTATCATACTGCTTGGCCATAGTCTCGGAGGCGCAGTCGCATCTGCAGTAGCTGCCCGAGACAGCAGGATCAGCAAACTGGCGCTCTGGGCGCCTGTTGCAAGACCGCATGAAGACATCATCGGGGGGGTGGGCTATGACCTCTACAGGGATTGCCTGCAGAACGGAGAGGTGGAATATCAGGGGTTCAAACTGGGGAGGAGTTTTTTTCAGTCCCTGTCCGAGGTATCTCCGCTGGAAGAAATAAAAGAATTCTCGGGCGATGTGTTTATAGCGCATGGAAGTAAAGATGCGGACACACTTTTACTTAACGCGTATCTTTATGGCCGCGCCCTCAATGCGAGGCAATGGGGAACACGTGTGATAAGGGTCGTCGAAGGGGCGGATCATACCTTTGCAAGTTCGGCCTGGGAACGCGAGGTAATAGGTCTGACGCTGAACTGGCTCGCGCCGGGCAGGCAGGAAATAAAAGAGCGCAGCCTGGCGCAAGGCAGCCTCGTCTGCTGCTGAACTGAATAATAAAGCAGTATGTTAAGCAACAAATAAAAAACCGGGGTTTGATTCGAAAGGGACGATATGGGCGATTTACTCGAAGATCTTGAGGTAAACGAAAAGGTATTATTAGCGAGCCTTATCAAGGCGTTGAGAAATGTTCGCTTCGGCCATATCCTGATTACGGTTCATGATTCAAACGTGGTCCAGATAGAAAAGACCGAAAAGATCAGACCTGACAAGGCCAATGCCTGGCACTACGATATATGAGCGTGGAAGGAAACAGACAAATGCAATTTCCGAATCCGCTTCCGGTCAACAGGAGGCTATCCGCAAACGTTGCGCTTATAGGCGGGATGGACAGGCTGCGTAATCACTATATTAAAGAGGCCGGGAAGTCGGGTGTCGATTTGAGGGTCTTTTCGCAGACGGAAGTCAACATAGGCGCCAAGATGCAAAGGCTTGATGCTGTGGTGATTTTTACAAATATGATATCGCACCAGGCAAAAAGAGAGGTCATGCAGGCTGTCAGGTCCAGGAAAATACCTGTGTTCATGATTCATTCATGCGGGGTATGTTCATTGAAACAATGCCTTGACTGCCTGATAAATAAATCATTGTCCTCGGCAGCGCTGTAGACCTGCTGTTCACAAGATGGAAATACAACAAGGCCGCCTTATATAAAGGAAAGGGATTGAGATATGGCTGAACGGAACAAGCTGTCCATTATCAGTATGAGCGGAGACTTCGATAAGGCAATTGCCGTGTTCACCCTGGCTTCGGGCGCAGCGGCGGTAAATTACGAAGTGAACATCTTTTTCACCTTTTGGGGCCTGAATAGCGTCAAGAAGAAGACCGGACGGAATTTTATCGGCAAGGGGGTCCTGGCCCCTGTTTTCAATTTTCTTCTGGGGGGCAGAAAGAAGCTGCCTTTAAGCCGTCTCAACTTCGGCGGAGTCAGCCCCCTCCTGATGACCGGACTGATGAAGAAGCGGAATGTCGCCACGCTGGAGGAACTGTTGCAGGCCTCCATAGCCCTCGGGGTTAATTTCTATGCCTGCGAGATGGCCATGCATGTGCTGGGGCTGACAAAGGATGATTTTATGCCGGAGGTAAAGGACGTCCTCGGCGTCGCAACCTTCCTGGAACTCTCAAAAGGAGGACAGACACTGTTCATATGAGCGCATTCAATCTGGACATAACCAAAGAACGCTGCCCGATGACATTCGTCAAGGTCAAGCTGCAGCTGGCGCAGCTTGAATCAGGCGATACCCTGGAGGTCCTGCTCACTGCCGGGGAGCCGCTCGAAAACGTGCCGCGGGCAGCTGCAGAGCAGGGGTTCCGGATACTGGAGACGACGCCTGTAAATGACCATATCTTTAAGGTTGTAATACAAAAATAGCATCAATAACATCACCGGAGGCAATACCATGGCAGACGATCTTATTCAGCGCAGTGTAACCACGAAGGTGGCCAGACAGCTGGCCAATACTACCAAGACTCCGCCTCAACTGACTTCCATAACTCCGCGGCATCTGCTCAGTCTGCTCCCCTGGGTGCATGTCGACGGCGGCACATACAGGGTGAACCGCACCAAGGTTGAGCTGCAAAAAGCCGAACGTGTAGAACTTACCCTGGCGGATGGCGCTGCCGCTTTTCAGCCTCAGGCTCTGCGAAGCGTGCCGCTCTTTTCGAAACTGCAGGATGCGGTTATCGAACGCATAGCCGCCAGCTTCGAGACCGAGGAGGTAACCCTAGGCAATGCCCTGGTTGTGGAAGGCGAGGAGCGCGGCAAGTTTTTCATCATCGCCCAGGGGCAGGTAGAGGTGCTCAGCAAGGGCGCCCACGGCAGCGACCTCCGCATTGCGCTCCTGACAGAAGGGGAGTATTTCGGAGAGGCGGAACTGGTGTCCGAGAAACCATCCAATGTCACGGTCCGGACGATCAATTCCTGCGTGCTCCTGACGCTTTCCAGAAAAGACCTGGCCCCCATTTTCAAGGAGAACCCGACTCTGGCCAAGGAGTTTAAGAAGGCCATCGACGAACATCTGGAACTGCTGGCCACAGTCAACAAATATGGCGAACGGAACATCGACCTGGTTTCCGGTCTTGCGGAGAATGTTATTATTCCGGAGACCTTTGTGGACTATTCGCCGAATCCCCGCGAGTATTCTCTCAGCGCCGTGCAGACCGTGGTGCGTGTTCATACCAGGGTTTCCGATCTGTACAACAACCCTTACAACCAGCTTGAAGAGCAGCTGCGCCTGACCATCGAAGGGATCAAGGAACGCCAGGAGTGGGAACTGATCAATGACAAGAAGTTCGGACTGCTGCATTCTGTGCATCCCTCCATGCGCATCAGCGCCCGCTATGGGGCGCCGACCCCTGACGATCTGGATGAATTGCTCGCCCTGGTATGGAAGAAACCGGCCTTTTTCCTCGCGCACCCCAAGGCCATTGCCGCTTTCGAACGTGAATGCACCTGGAGAGGTGTGCCGCCTGTAACCACCACGGTTTTCGGTTCTCAGGTCATTACCTGGCGCGGCGTGCCGCTGATACCTTCCGACAAACTGGAAGTGAAGAGCCGCTATGCGTTTAACCAGTGGCTCGGGACAACCAGTATCCTGCTGCTTAGGGTCGGAGAGGAGGAGCAGGGAGTTGTAGGGCTTCATCAGCAGGGAATCCCGGGCGAGATATCTCCGAGCCTGTCTGCGCGCCTGATGGGTCTGGATAATCTGGGTGTGGCTTCCTATCTCCTGTCGCTTTATTTCTCAGCCGCAGTGCTGACAGATGACGCCATAGGCGTTCTGGAAAACGTGGAGGTCGGTTACTATCACGATTATGAACATAGCGCCCCGGTGGCTTTCAACTCCGGCGCCGGCATATAAGAATGGAACATAAGAGGTGACATAAATGGACGAGATTACCCCCGATCTGGTCGCCCGGGTCGCCACAAAATTGTACAACCAGGTCTCCGGGGAGCGGAAACTCCCCGGCAGCGCCCCTGATTCGCAAACTGTTGCCAGGGCTCTTCTCGACAAGGCGCTTACGGAGACGTCCTCTCCACAGATCCGTTCTCTGTCCGCTGCCGACGGCATCGGATCTCTGCCGGGAAGTAACGAGGCGCTGGAGCAGATTGCCCGGGTCTTCGAGACGCTGAGGGCGGAGTCCGGGAGGGACACTACAGGAAATATCCCCGAAAAGTCTGTGGCGTCTGTCCCGGATGCCCCGCTGGGCCGCCGCGCAGAAGAACTTGCGGACCGGCAGACCTATAGCGACAATGTTAGTAATTACAGCGGACTGAAGAGCTTTGTCGCGAATATCCAGTCATGCCGCCACGATTTGAAGGGAAGCATAGATCGTGACGGGAAATACGCCGATCCCTTCTCTCGGTTGCTGGGCGCAAGTCTGCCTGAAAACGGGAAGTTGGCCGGCCAACGAATTTTCAATGTTGCGGCAATTCGCGAGGATTTTCCCATCCTTCAGCAGAAAGTCCACGGCAGGCAGCTTGTCTGGTTCGACAATGCGGCAACCACGCAGAAACCGAGGCAGGTAATCGACGCCCTGAGCCGTTTTTATGCCCGGGACAACTCCAATATCCACCGGGGCGCGCATACGCTGGCGGCGCGCTCTACGGACGCCTTTGAAGGCGCCAGGGACAAGGTCCGCAGCTATCTGAATGCAGGCTCTTCCGACGAGATCCTTTTTGTCCGTGGCACAACTGAGGGGATCAACCTTGTCGCGCAGGCATATGGTCGCCAGTTTATAAAGCCGGGCGACGAAATAGTATTGTCCGAACTGGAGCATCATGCCAACATAGTTCCCTGGCAGCTCGTTGCAAAGGAAAAGGGCGCAAAGCTGCTGGTAGCTCCGGTAAATGACCGCGGGGAAATTATCCTGGAGGAATATGAAAGACTTCTTGGTCCGCGCACTCGCCTGGTGGCCCTCGCGCATGCCAATAACAGCCTTGGGACAATCCTTCCCATCCATGAAATGACAAGCCTGGCCAAACGTTACGGAGCCCATGTCCTGATCGACGGAGCCCAGTCGGCTCCCCATCTTCCGGTGGATGTTCAGGACATCGGCTGCGACTTCTTTGTCTTCTCCGGGCACAAGATATTCGGGCCGACCGGCATCGGCGCGGTATACGGCAGGAAGGAATTGCTCGAAGTCATGCCTCCCTGGCAGGGCGGCGGCAACATGATCAAAAACGTGACCTTTGAGGAAACCACATATTCCGGAATCCCCGCCAAATTCGAGGCAGGAACTCCCAATATTGCCGATGCGGTCGGCCTGGGCGTTGCGCTGGATTATGTCGGAAATATCGGGCTGTCAAACATCGCCGCTTATGAACATAAACTGCTGGAGTACGCCACCGAACAGCTGCAGAGGGTCAATGGGTTGCGGCTTGTGGGCGCGGCGAAGGAAAAGGTGGCCGTGACCTCCTTTGTGATAAAGGACAAGGAGCCTTCTGAAGTAGGCGCCTATCTTGATCGTTATGGTATTGCGGTAAGGGCCGGACATCATTGCGCGCAGCCGTCGTTAAGGCGTTTCGGACTGGAGGCGACGGTGCGTCCATCCTATTCGTTATATAACACTTATGATGAGATAGACCGTTTGGTTTATGCGCTGAGGAGGCTGAGATGATACAGATGATGCAATCATTAATGCGGAATGATCCGGAAGAAACAACCAGTGATCCTGTTCTCAACAGCGCCGATCAGGTGTGGAAGCGGATTCGCATCGAGGCCCTGGATATTGTACGGTCGGAGGAACGGCTGGCGGCTTATCTGATCGATACGATACTGAACCCCGGTTCTCTTGAAGAAGCTTTGACCGGTGTTCTGGCAAAGAAACTTGAGTGTGGCTGCATAAGCGCGGATTCCATTCGTGAAATATTCCGGGAAGTTCTGGAGAAGTCGCCGTCTGTCGGGGAAGCCATACGCAGGGACCTGAACGCGGTTGTGGAAAGAGATCCGGCTGCCGGAAACCTGGCAATTCCATTTCTTTTCTTCAAGGGCTTTCATGCCCTTCAGGCATATCGGATCGCGCACAGTCTTTGGCTCCTGGACAGGAGAATCCTGGCGCATTGCATTCAGTCGCGCATTTCCGAGGTCTTTGGCGTCGATATACATCCCGCCGCCATAATCGGATCCGGTATACTCATCGATCATGCGACCAGTGTTGTCATCGGTGAAACAGCGGTTGTGGGCGACGATGTTTCTATCCTTCATGAGGTCACTCTTGGCGGCACCGGAAAAGAGGCGGGAGACCGGCACCCCAAGGTAGGCAACGGTGTGCTGATCGGGGCCGGCGCCAAGATTCTCGGCAATATCAAAATAGGGGATGGATCAAAGATTGCAGCCGGCAGTGTTGTGCTTAACGAGGTGCCTCCCAATTCCACTGTCGCGGGCATCCCCGCAAGGGTCGTAGGCAAACCGAGGACCGCCGACCCCGGCAGGCAGATGGACCAGCATATAGAATTCGACTATTGCATCTGAAAGGAGAAAAGATATAACAGCTTTGTAATAACATCGGATGGCTCCTAAACGCTATGACGGAACCTTGCCTGAACTATCGGTAAGGAAGTATTATGTTGAATTGATAGGCCGCTCCATGAAAAATTGTTTTAATCCCGGAATTGTCACTGGAAAGAAATATTTTATGTAAACAATTGGGATGTCCGTCATGAGTAGCCATCTCTCGGCCCGTCATGGTTCGACAGGCTCACCAGCCGGCGCATAATATGGCATTAACGGGGCAATCAGTCAATCGCATAATATTATTGTCATAAAGCGGATACGATATTTCTGCGCCGGGACTTCGATATGGCTGCTCATGACGGCTTTTTCGGTTTCTAATGACAATTTTAGGTTTAATCGCTTTTCTGCATGTTTTGTCCTGTCTTGACAACAGCAATTTCGGCAAAGTAAACTAACGTAATCAACTTAATCATGAATAATAATAATTGTATAAGGAGGTCGCCAATGGGACATATTAGCATTGAAACTACCCTTGCCCAGGCAGGGAGCAGATGGGACGGGAAGACAGGGGCGATCTCGATGCCTGTATATCATTCATCCACATTCAGGCATCCGGCGCTTGGAGAAAGTACGGGTTTTGATTATTCGCGCTCATGCAATCCGACAAGACTGGTTCTGGAGCAAACCGTCGCGTCTCTCGACGGAGGAGTCAGGGCCTTTGCCTTTGCTTCCGGTCTGGCTGCCATTGACGCAGTCATTCACTTATTCGGCCAGGGAGCCAGTATCGCGCTGTCGGAAGACCCGTACGGCGGCACATTCAGACTTTTCGAAGGTGTATACAAGTCATTTGGCATTAACACAATATGCATCGACACTTCAGACATAAACGCTGTAAAAAATAGCCTTGATCAGGGAGCAGGGGCTATTTTTTTAGAGAGTCCGACCAATCCGCTTCTAAGGATCGCGGACATAAGAGGCATAGCCGAATTGGCGCGTTCATACGGAGCCCTTACCATAGTGGACAATACTTTATGCACGCCGGTTCTCCAGCGTCCGCTTGAACTCGGAGCCGACCTCGTGGTTTACAGCGCGACAAAATATCTCTCAGGCCATAACGATGTTGTTGCCGGGATTGTCGTGGCCGGGTCAGACGACCTTGCGGAACGGATAGGCTTTATCCAGAATGCGGTCGGCGCAGTCCTCGGCCCTCAGGATTCCTGGCTGGTCATCCGGGGACTTAAAACCCTTTCGGTCAGGATGGAGCGCCAGCAGAAGAACGCGTTCGCTGTTGCGAAATGGTTGAGCGGGCATCCATGCGTAAGCCGGGTTTTTTATCCCGGACTTGATGCGGCTGTTTCAGATCATGACCAGGCCTTGCAATCTTCAGGTCGCGGGGCGATAATATCATTCGAGGTGACAGAACCGGACCTAGTGCCGCGGATATTGTCCGATGTAAAGGTTTTCATATTTGCGGAGAGCCTCGGAGGCGTCGAATCCCTTATTACTTATCCGGCTGTGCAGACGCATTCAGCCATGCCTGCTGAAACACTTGAAAGGCTCGGCATCAACAACAGACTGCTTCGGATTTCGGTCGGCATTGAACATATCGATGACCTGATCAGCGACCTGGAATCGGTTTTGGGCGGCAGATAAAGAAAGGAAGGCCTGCATCATGGATTACATCACGAGAATACTTCATACCGGAAAGGATATCGATCCGCACACCGGCGCGGCAAGTATCCCTATTTATACTGCCTCGACCTTTGTGCAGAAGGACCCGGATGAATGCGGGGAATACGAGTACAGCAGGGGGAACAACCCCACACGCGAGGCGCTGGAGCATACAATAGCGGAACTCGAAAGCGGCATTCGCGGATTCGCCTTTTCCTCAGGCATGGCGGCCATATCTTCAGTGTTTCTCCTTTTCAGTCCGGGAGACCATATTGTTGTGTCAACAGACGTTTACGGAGGCACATACCGCATCCTTACAACATTGTTAAAGCAATGGGGCTTGAAGAGCAGCTTTGTGGACACAACCGACATAGGCGCTGTGCTTGCAGCCATAACGCCTGAGACCAGGGCGATATTCATAGAAACCCCTTCAAATCCGATATTGAAGATAACCGATATCGCAGCTGTTGCGGCGATTGCGGGAGAAAGAAAGCTGCTGTCCATTATCGACAACACCTTTATGACGCCGTATCTTCAGCGGCCGCTTGAACTCGGCATCGACATAACCATTCACAGCGCTACCAAATTTCTCGGCGGTCATAGCGATCTCATCGCAGGTGTTGTCGCGGTGAAGGATAAAAATATCGCTGCAAGGATAAAGCAGATACAGACATCGTTTGGAGCCATCCTCAGCCCGTTCGATTCCTGGCTTCTGCTGCGCGGAATAAAAACACTCGGCGCAAGGGTCGAGGCCGAGCAGAAGACCGCGGGGGAGATCGCGCTCTGGCTGCTTGATCAGCCTGAGTTAAAGAAAGTCTATTATCCCGGCCTGGCCGGCCATCCCGGAAGGGACATTCATTTCAAACAGTCTTCGGGAGGAGGAGCGGTTGTCTCTTTCGAGCTTGAAGATGGAGAGAAGACGCGGGAATTTTTGAGAAATATCGAACTGTCCCTGTTTGCAGTCAGTCTCGGAGGTGTAGAGAGTATCATCTCTTATCCTGCGACAATGTCGCATTCCTCAATGCCGAGACAGGAAAGACTGGCCCGCGGCATAACCGATGGACTCGTGCGTTTGTCTGTCGGGCTTGAGTCTGCCGCGGATATAATAAAAGATATCAGGAAGGCCCTGGATGCGGCCGCCAAAAAATAATAATTCGATAAACTGCCATTGATGTCGGTTATATTGGGATCGATTTTTCGACTAGCATTAAAGGGTAATTTCATTTGTATATTGTATAAGGAGGTATGGTGTGAACATTTCGACAAAAGGCCGCTATGGTCTCAGGGTAATGGTTGAGCTGGCTTCTCAATATGGAAAAGGTCCCGCAATGGTTGATTCTATTGCCCAAAAACAGGGAATATCAAAAAAATATATCCATCAGCTGATTATCAGACTCAAGGCTGCCGGTCTCGTGAGATCGGTGCGCGGCCCCAAGGGCGGATACGAATTGACCAAGGAACCCGATACTATCACGGCGCTGGAAGTGGTCGAAGTTATGGAAGGGAAAATAACCGCTGTGGAGTGTGTTTCAGATTCGTCGATCTGCAGCCGCTCCGGAGCTTGCGTAACAAGGCCGATCTGGCTCGAAGTCACTGCGGCCATTGACGGTGTGCTGGGCGGATTCAATCTTAAACAACTTGCCGCAAAACAGGATGCGAAACAGGCGTCTGCAGACGACTATCAGATATAGAAAGGAGTTAGTGAGGGCGGATGTCAATAGTGGACACCAAACCATTCATGCCGCCAGTTGCCCGGCAGAGGCTCTTTCGCAGGGGGATAATGATCGATATGCGGAAATGGACAAATATGCCTGCGCCGCCAATAGTAAGCGGTTGCGCGCCGCTTTCCGCAATCCCTGCGGTTTTTGCGTAAAAGTATGTCCGGTGGGGAATGACCGCAAGCTGTTTCGCAGCGAATCCCCGGCGAAATATTTTGATGCGGGCATGAGTTCAAATCCTCACGAAAGCGAGCGTCCGGGCTGGCGACATATCCGCAGATATGATGGCTATCGGCTCAGAGAAGACAGTAAATCAGATTTTTCAGAATAAGTCTAAAGATTTCTTTACAAATGCCGATGACTATGTTATCAGGGTGCGGTCTTAATCCTGCAAGAATTGCGGGCAGCCCTTGAAATACCGCTAGAAGAGCGTGATATCCCATGCAAATATCAGATTCGAGTTTATACTTGTCCTCTTATAGCAGTTCTTTTATGACCGATCAGCAGACCGCTGAGCTTCAATTATCGACCGTCTCAACGCCTTCCCGGAGTACGAGCCAGGCTGAAAATATTTCTGCCGACATACGCGATAATGTTGCGATATCTGCAGAGGCGCAAAAAGCCTATTATTCAAGTCAGGCGGCTGTGATATCCGGGCTTTCGGTTATCAAATCGGGTGAAGGCGATTCAGCGCAGCTGCGGCTGATCGGGACTGCAGAAGCCCAGACGATGAACAGCTCAGGGGCAAGCAGTAGTCAGATCTCCGCAACTGACACATCGTCCGGCGGAGCTTTACCGTCAGGCTGGGGTGTAGAATTTTCATCGACCTCCTTTCATTACGAAGCTGAACAGATGCGGGTATCGGCCAGCGGGTCTGTGACAACACAGGACGGACGGGACATCAAATTTTCCATCGATCTTGGCATGAGCAGGGAATACACATCCATCGAACATGAAACGATCACGGCCCGCGCCGTGACGACGGACCCGCTCGTAATAAATTTCAGCGGCGGGCTGCCGGGACTTTCGGACACGAAGTTTGTCTTCGACCTCAATAATGACGGGGAAAATGAGCTGGTATACGCCACGGCGTCAGGCTCCGGTTTTCTGGCCCTTGACGGCAACGGCGACGGCAAGATCAACAATGGCTCTGAACTCTTTGGGCCGACAACCGGCAGTGGTTTTTCAGAACTTTCCAGCTATGACGGCGACCGGAATGGCTGGATTGATGAAAATGACGGGATATTTGCGAAACTTTCAATATGGACAAAGGACGCGGCTGGTAACGACAAGCTGCTCACCCTGAAGGAAGCAGGCATCGGGGCGTTGTCCGTGAGTAATGTCGCATCGGGCTTCTCTCTCACTGACGGGGCGAATCAACTGAAGGGGCAGGTACAAAGCTCCGGCATTTATCTTACTGAACAGGGCGGGGTGGGCGCAATGCAGCAGATCGACCTTGCCGCTGAAACGCAAACAGGCAATCAGCCGGATGAAGAAAAAACAGGTACTGGCCAGCAGACATCCGATTCCTCCATACGCGAAGTTATGGCAGACATCAGTCGTCTTGTCGCGACAGCTTCCTGGCTTGCGGAGAAAAGCAGGGAGATCGGCCGGTCTTTAAGAGAAGAGCGTGCAAATGAACTGAAAGGGCATGGCGGCAATAAAGATTCCGGGTATGAAAAACTTGGAGCCATCGGTAAGATTATCAAATTTCTTAATGAATCAGCCAAGGCAAATTCCGAATACGTCAAGGAGCATAAACAGCCTCAGTAGTTCGGGCTGAAAACCGCTCTGCCTTTTCCTGCAAGACTTCCAACTCATGTCGAAAATCCGCCATGACAGATGGTTGCTTACTGGTAGTATCCCCGGAAACTCAGGCCACGACAAGCTCCGTGGCCTGAGTTTCCGCTTTTTGCGAGTTCTTTGCAACTTAAGCGCATTCTCTTTTGACTAAACTGCTTTTCAGCCTTTACAGGCATTTAATGCAGCCTAAAATTGCGATTTAACCGGCGTATCCGAACCGTCCGGGGGTATGGTAATCTTTGCTCCTTTCTATTATAATCTCCGGCCTTTAATGGGTTGCGGTCGCGCCCAGGTTAAAAAATCCAGGTGAAGTTGGCCTTCACGGTTACGTTACCATCCATTTTAATAGTGCAGGCAGACCTTCCGGGGCATTTTGACCAGCCGGTAAAGGCGGCTCCGGGCGCGGGTTTTGCAACAAGTCTCACTCTTGTGCCGGGAAGATATGTCGCTGAACACGAACTGTCGGCAGCGCAATTGACACCTGAATAAGGTTTGCTTATAACTGCGCCCGGCCCTGCCACTTTGACTTTTAGGGTATAGGGATCCGGCAGCGGCTTGATAAGCTCCGCATTGTATGCGCGGGAAGTGGTGTCAGTGAGGCCGCGGACGCCGATTGCTATCCTGTTTGCGCCGATCGCATACCCGCGTGATTTTGCGGCCGGAGATTTACCCTTGACCGCAGGATCGACATTGGTTACGAATATTGAAAGCGTATTGTTGTCATTGCGAACAATTTCAAAGGTGCGAAACTGCTGGGGAAAGTCCCGAAGCGATGAGGTCTCCACCTCCCAAAAGCCGAATTCCGGCCCTTTGCCCGCAGGAGCGGGTTGCGGGGTAACGGTGTTTATGTGGCGATGACCCGACATCCATAAGATCAGGTTCGGGTAGTTGTGTAGAGTTGAAAGCAGCATTTCATCGCTGACGACGTTATAAGGGGGCAGTGGGGCGCAATCGGTTAAAGTCCCCTCAAGAGTGCAGGAAGAGAGGAACAGCGGATAGTGTAAGGTGGGGGGAGGAGGCTGTAGCGCCTCGGGTACATTCGCCTGAGGTCCTACTGGGATATGAGCGGCTATGATCATAAGCTTACCTTCAGCCTGACCCCGGTCAAGTTCCCTGACCAGCCAGCGGTATCGCTCCTGATCCAGACAGGCCCGCGCGTACGAACCGTAAGTGGCGTAAGGGTTCTCCTTGCATGTGTCGTCAAGCGCTATGACCTTGAGCGGCACGCTTGCCTTGGGTTCAAAGGTATAAGAGGCGAAGTCGTTATCGAGATTGGTCTGCTTAAATCCGTGGCCCTGCGGTTTTGATGTGGTGTTGAAAAACTCTCTCATCCACCTGCGGGAAGTGGAGACACTGGTAGAGAGGGCATGCCGGTTCTTGTCGGCAGTGATGATTGGATCGTCTATGCTCCCGACCGGCCCGGCGTATATGATTTTTCCGTACTGTGTCGCTCCGTCAAGTACGCCCATGTAAAAGCCTGAAGCGTCAAATGAAGGGAAATTTGACGGGCCGACAAAGCCCATGTCAAGAACTTTGTCGCCAATGAGGACGTTTCGCACCCTATTGTTATAAGGGAGAGTGCCGCACCAGAACTGGTCATGATTGCCGATGACCTGGTACCAGGAAATCGACTTGTCGAGCCCGGCCGACTGATAGGGCTTCTGGTAATCAATAGAGTGCGCCCCTCTGTGCGCGCCGGAGCTTGGAATGATCCACTTTCCGTCTATGACGTCGATATACCATCTGAGTTCATTATACTGGTTGTTGTTTGCAGCATCACCGAGGGATATCCCGAAATCAAAGGGTGTATGGCGGTGGAGGGCATTGATCGTCTGTACTGCCGCGTCAAGGACGTGGGTGGTAGACATCATGATTGGCGAGTATGCCGAGGTGTTGGTCTCTCCAAAACCCGTGCCTGGCATCTTTGCCGAGTATATCGCCTGGGCCGGGGATTCCTTGTCGACGATATGAATGTCACTCATGGAGAAGAAGGTCAAAAGCCTTTCGCCTGAGGCATATGACCCAACAGGGGATCCGTCAGGCAAAAGCGGGCCGGCGTCGACACCGCGTCCGAACCGCCAGGAACTGTATCCTCGTGTTCCGTACCGGGCGACCTGATAAATCTTGAGATATGGAGGCGTGTCCGTTATTGAGGCCGGATGCACTGTTCGCTGGCGTGTCGTCCGGACATCCTCTGAAATGGGATAGGTGGGTTCCGCGTATGCCAGGAACGGCAAGGCCGCAACAACCAGGAATAGTAAGAATACCTGTATTGACGCTTTTCTCATAAGTTTGCTTTTCCGGCAGATCGATCCGCCCGGGCTGATTGCAGGCTTTTGGGATATCATGGCGTTTTTCTCCTTTTTTGCGCATGCATTGACATTATTAAGATGGTTTCATGAAACTACTCAGGTAGTGGAGCAAGCCGGCATATGATATTTATATTTTGCGTTTCCCTCACATTCCCGGCGGACCGAAATTATTATTATCCTATATATATTATAGAATATAACAATTTATGGAACAAGATGGAAGCAGCCTTAATGCGCCTGCCGGGTCCATTACAATTTTATCACGGACTTGTCATTGGAAAACTCAGCTCCGCCAGGATGTCGGGAAAACCGTAGCCATATAGCTCCTTGTATTATTATGCGGGAACATGCTATACTCCAATTAGAATTTTTAGAAGTTTTTGCCAGCTACGGCCACAAAGACTTTTGACTTTGCGGCTTTTTTATCGCCTGGACCTTCTGAAATTTGAGTTTAATCATAAGGAGGTTCAGAAAATGGCACAAGGAACTGTAAAGTGGTTTAATGACGGCAAAGGGTTCGGCTTCATCACAAATGATGATGGAACTGAAGCATTTGTCCATCATACGTCCATTCAGGGTAATGGCTTCAAAAGCCTTGCCGAGGGTGACAAGGTGAGCTTTGATACCGAAGCCGGCCCGAAAGGCCCCAAGGCGATCAACGTCGTTAAATTGTAATTAACGGGCAAGACCCCTTCCGGACGGGAGGGGTCTTCTCATCGCTGGGGATTATTAACAACAGCGTGAATCAATAAATTGCAGCAAGGATCCAATAGAGCAGCCTAAGCTCGATGCAGGTTTTCCGGACTCCCATCTCCCCGATGTTGCAAGCATTGTCATTAGGTCCTGATATATATCAGAAAGAGGAATACATGAGTTTTATTTCGTTCAAGCTACACCCGCAAATTATGGCCGGCGTAAAGGCGCTCGGCTATGAAGAGCCTACACCTATACAGAGTGAGGCCATTCCGCACGTTCTCACAGGGCATGATGTAATTGCCCTTGCCCAGACCGGAACAGGCAAGACCGCAGCCTTTGTCCTGCCTATTTTAGAGCGCCTGATGAAAGGGCCGCGCGGAGGCATACGCGCTCTTATTGTTGCCCCAACCCGCGAACTGGCAGAGCAGACCAACGAGGCGATCCGCAGCCTCGGACGGAAAACCGGAATCCGGAGCGCAACCATCTACGGCGGTGTGAGCATGAAGCCGCAGATACAAAAGGTGCGCGCCGGCGTCGATATTGTCGTAGCCTGTCCGGGACGATTGCTCGATCACATCGGTCAGGGCACAATCAATCTTTCCCAGGTGGAAACGCTTGTGCTGGACGAGGCGGACCGCATGTTCGATATGGGATTCCTGCCCGATATCCGCAAGATCATCAAGCAGATCCCTGCAAAGCGACAGACGCTCTTATTCTCTGCAACCATGCCGGACGATATCCGGAGATTAGTACAGGAAGTCCTTCACGATCCCGTCACAGTGCAGATCGGCCACACAGCCCCGGCAGACACTGTCTGCCACGCGCTATACCCGGTTGATCAGAGCCTCAAGACAGATCTTCTCATAGAACTCCTGCGCAAAACCGACACCGAGTCGGTCCTTATTTTCACGCGCACCAAACACCGCGCCAAGCGGGTAGGGGAGCAACTGGAAAGGGCAGGATACCGCGCCGCATCCCTTCAGGGGAATCTTTCGCAGAACAAGCGTAAAGAGGCCCTCGATGGATTCCGCGACGGCTCTTTTCGCATACTTGTCGCCACCGACATCGCGGCCCGAGGCATCGATGTCAGCCGTATATCCCATGTCATCAACTATGACATGCCGGACACCGCTGATGCATACACGCACCGGATCGGGCGGACCGGCCGCGCTGCGAAGAGCGGAGACGCCTTCACGTTCGTTGTCCGCGAAGACGAGGATATGGTGCGCAGCATAGAGCGCGTTCTCGGTGAAAAGGTGGAACGCAGGACAATAGAGGGCTTTGATTATAAAACCAGTATACCCGTGCGGGATGCAGGGTTTTCCCGTCCGCCGCAAAAGCCGCAGTTCGGACATCAGAGGAGAAATTCCTATGCGCCGCGGGGGATCAGGCAGGGCGCCCAGGCATACAGCAGGGGTTAAGCAGCCGTTTGTACTCTCTTAATCTTTTGTAATCATTATTAATAGTCAAGGTGTCGGGAACTATCATCGGTCTCGACGCCTTTTTTATGAATTATCCGGGAGCAGGCTATGGAGCCGGGACTGGAGTAGTAGCGGCTGCCGGTTTGGGCACAGGCGGTTGCACGACCGATGTTGCCGGGGCCTTTTGAACTGCGGGCGCGGGTTTGGGCGCCACCGGAGGCTGTTTAGCTGAAGATGAGTTCTTCCCCGGGGCTGCCGCAGGCGTTTGCGCAGCCGGTGTAACAGGGGCTCGCCGGGGGGCGCGCTTTGCAGCAGGCGCCACAGCTGGTTTGGACGCGGCCGGTGTAACCTGCGGCTGTTTGGCTGCAGGCGCCGTCACACCCTGAGGGGCTGCAGCCGGTTTTCCAGGGGCGCCCTTTACATCAGGCTTGCTTTCTTCAACGGATACCTTTATGAACCTGTTCAGGTTCACTTCTTTCTCGACATTCCTGAATCGTTCAGCATAGCTTGAGGTCAACTTCTTTGCTTCGGCAGGGTTTCTCACTACCCGTGGAGTGAGAAGAATAATCATTTCCTGTCGTTTTTTATTATCTGTGACGGAACCTGCCAGAAAGCTCAGTATCGGAATCTTGCTGATGAAGGGTATACCGTCTTTATTATCTGCTGCGGTTTCGAAAACCAGTCCGCCGATAATTATGGTTTCGCCGTCCTGTACGATAAGATTGCTTGTAACCTCGTTTTTGGTTATCACGTATTGGTCGGTTCCAAGCACTTTTGCGAGCTCCGCGCCTGAAACCTCCTGTTTCAGCTCCAGTGAGACCAGCCCGCTGTCGTTGATCTGCGGCTTCACTGTGAGTATCGTGCCGATGTCTTTATACTGAATGGTCGATGTGGTCGTATTTGTTATGTTCGTGTCCGTTGATGTAAGGGGAGTAGTTGTTGTGGAAGTGGCAAGGGGGATTTGAGAGCCGACCTGTATCTTTGCCTCCTTGTTGTCCGCCACGAGCAACTGGGGGGATGACAATATCTTTGCTTTGTTGAGGGCGGCCAGCGCTTCTATTTGTAATCTTACACCTCCGTACTTGTCAGTGAGCTGATAGCCGAAGCTGCCGGCTGTAAGGGCGCTGATATTCTGAAAACCGAGCACCCCGGCAAGCGCTGTAGGGCTTCCCATGCCCTTTATCGCATTAGCGTTGGCATCCACTCTGGCGTTCCATTTGAGGCCGAATGTAAGATTATCATCAAGTGTTACAGAGGCAACAACCGCCTCGATCATTACCTGCCTCGGGATTACATCGATCTGCTTAATAGCCGCAAGGATAATCGAGTAGTCAGCCGGTGTCGCCAGTATTACAAGCGAGTTGTTTATCTCGTCCGGGTATATCTTTGTGTTTGGAGAAACAAGGGTGTCTCCGGTTGCCGTTGAGCCTGCAGCCTTCGGCAACGACACAGGACCCGCTCTCGGGGCTGCCGGAGCTGCCGGAGTTGTTGAAGAAGTCCCGCCCGTAATGGATTTTACCCCCGAGGATGAAAATAATGATGAAGACGATGACGTTGAAGACGATGATGTCGGGGCTCCGCCGCCGAGCAGCAAATGATGAAGTATTTCAGAAACGTTTTTTGCCTTGCTGTTTTGCACTGCATGCACATAAATCCTCGGCTGGTTGGTCGATGACCTGGCGTCTTTATCAAACGTGGCAACGACCTGCAACAGCCGCCTGACATTGGCGTCGGTATCGGCAATGATCAGCATGTTCCGTTTTGATATGTCGTGCAACGCGCCGCCCTGGGTAAGAAGCGGGGTCAGGATTGCAGCCATCTCTGTTGAGCTTATGTGAGTCATCGGAACAATCTGCATGAGGGCTGTTCCTCTCAGTTCCACGGTTTCCGGATCTTTGCCGAAGCGGACGGGAGCTGGCTCTTTTGAGATATTGCCGATCGGGATTATCCTGTAAAGACCGGATTCTTCGACTACCGCTATCCCATTGAGCCTCAGTATGATTTCCATTACAGGAAGGATCCTGTCTCTGGGGATTGGGGTTGTAGTGCGGAAGTTTACCCGGCCCTTGATTGCGGGGTCAATGATGTAATTTACCCTGAGGGCTTCTCCGAATACTGTCTGTATGACTTCAAATACATCGGCGTCGTCAAAGAAGAAACTGGAACTGCCGCCTTGTGATGAAGGCCTTGGCCGCGCAAGAGGCCGCGCGGGCATGGTCTGGGGCGCAGAGGCAGGAGGAGGCGCTACCTGAGCTGCTGGGAAGGCAGTGGGCGCTCCTGATTCCGGCGCATTGGTTGTGCGGGGCGTTGGAGTGGGTTGGGTCGCCGGAGTGCGGGGTGTGGTCACCGCCGGCGCCCCGGTTGTCCGGGGCGAAGGCCCGGGGGAAACAGCAGGTTGCCCGGCAGACTCGGCTGCAAAAATATCAGGGACGATGCAAAACAGCGGCAAAAGGACAAACGCAGAGAACAATAATATCGCCGATCGTTTGTTAATTTTTATCAACTAAAGGTCTCCCTCATGGATTCAACCAATTCTAAGATTATAATGTAACATATAACGTAAAATAAATGCTCTTTTAAGTCAACTGATCCTGCCGGGTCAGTTGAGTGGATTTGTACGTATATATTTGCCGGAATAGCCTCTTTATTATGCCTGTTTTGGCCCTTTCGGCTTTTATGGCAGGGACCCCGGCTGAATGCATAAGTGTTGACGATTTGCCTATTTAAAAATGACGCTATTGGTGTAAAATAGACATAACGCAGTACAAATAAATCGGAGCGGGTAATGTTATGAATATCAACTGGCATAAGAATCAAGAGCATCGCAATAACCTGGGTTTCACGCTTGTGGAGATTCTTGTAGTAATGGCAATTATCGCATTACTGGCGGCCCTTGTAGGCCCCAAACTTTTCGGGAAACTCGGCCAGAGCAAGACTAAAGCGGCAAAGGCGCAGATAGAACTTTTCGGCGGGGCTCTCGATCAGTATCGCCTTGACACCAGCCATTATCCCTCCACTGCGCAGGGACTGCAGGCGCTGATAGTGAATCCGGGAGATAACAAGTGGGAGGGCCCCTATCTCAAAAAGAATATAGTTCCCAACGACCCGTGGGACAGGCCTTACAATTATGCTTGCCCCGGCACTCATGGGGAATATGATATCTGGTCATTAGGCAGGGACGGAGCCCAGGGCGGAGAAGGTGAAGACCAGGATATTATGAGCTGGCAATAATGCCTGACCGCGATCTCAAGGTAAATTCCGTACTGACTATCGAAGACCTGCCGAAGGTGCCCCTTGTGCTGCCCGGGGTGTCTTCGCGTTTTATCCAGGAAAACAGGATAATCCCTCTTGAATACAGGAATAATCTGCTGAAGATCGCGATTGTTGATCCCGACGACCGGGATATCATTGATGCGCTCAGGGTCGCCCTTTCGTCCGACGTTGTCGCCTACAGAGCCGAAGCGGAGGTTATAGACGAATACCTCAAGAAGTTCTATGAGCAGGAGTCGCAGAATATCAACCGCATTATCGATGACATGGGCGAAGGCAGTTTTGAGTTCCTGCGCGATGAAGAAGAAGAGGATGTAGGCCATCTCAAGGACCTGGCGGCCGAGGCCCCCATTATCAAACTCGTCAATATGCTCATAACCCGCGCCATCGAGAGCAGGGCGAGCGATATACACATAGAGCCTTTCGAGGATGAGATGCGGGTCAGGTACAGGATAGACGGCGTTCTTCAGGATGTGGAATCAATCCCGAAAAAGCTCCAGGCAGCGATAATATCGAGGGTCAAGATCATGGCCAAGCTGAACATAGCCGAAAAAAGGCTGCCGCAGGACGGCCGCATCAAGCTGAAGGTCGGGGAGAAGGAGATCGATCTCAGGGTATCGACCATCCCGATCCTTTACGGTGAAGGTATTGTCATGAGGATACTCCGCAAGGAAGGTATTGTTATCGACCTTGAACAGCTCGGGTTCGATAACACGACGCTCTCGATCTTCAATGATCTCATCAAAAAACCGAACGGCATAATTCTGGTCACCGGCCCCACGGGCAGCGGGAAAACCACTACCCTGTATGGCGCCCTCGACAAGATCAATCTTCCGGGCAGCAAGATCATCACAGTTGAAGACCCTATAGAATATCACCTTAAAGGTGTAAACCAGATTCAGGTCAAGCCGCAGATAGGGCTTGATTTCAAAAATACACTCAGGCATATAGTGCGTCAGGACCCTGATATCATCATGATCGGAGAGATCAGGGACCTCGATACCGCGGAAATAGCCATTCAGTCGGCCCTGACCGGGCATCTGGTCTTTTCTACGCTGCATACGAACGACGCTCCGAGCGCGATAACCCGTTTGATCGACATGGGGGTTGAACATTTTCTGCTGTCGTCCACAGTAAGGGGGATACTGGCGCAGAGGCTCGTGCGCATGATATGCCGTGAATGCCGGGAGGTCGATAGCTCTTCCGACGCGCGTGAAGCGGCGGCGCTGCTGGGAGTTCCGGAAACCGCGCAATTGTTCAGGGGCAGGGGTTGCGAGAAGTGCTCGGGTTCTGGATTTTATGGGCGTTGCGGCATATATGAGCTGCTCGTTGTCGATGACGAGATAAGAAAAATGATTGTCAGGAATGTTGACTCCAACCAGCTCCGCACTGTTGCCAGAAAGCAGGGCATGATGACGCTTCTGGAGTACGGCTTGCAGCGCACAGTCGAAGGTGTGACTACGCTTGACGAGGTGTTGCGGGTGACCCAGGAGGTTTAGGTGGCGGATTATTCCTATCGCGCAGTATCAAAAGACGGCGGAGTGGTCGAAGGGGTAATAGACGCCTCCGACGACAAGGCGGCCGTTGAACGCCTGCGCAGCAGCGGTCTGATACCACTGAACATTACCGCTCCCAGGGAGAGCGGTTTCAGGAAGAAGCTTGCCCTGAGATCTGCCAAGTCCGAGGTCCTTACTTTTACCACGGAACTTTCGGCCCTGCTCGGCGCGGGCCTGCCGCTTGACCGCAGCCTCAATATCATAGCCGAAGTTTCTGCGGAAGGAGAGATGAAGAACGTTGTCCAGACCATCCTTCGCTCTATCAGGGAGGGAAGCTCTTTTTCCGACGCGCTGCAGAAGCATCCGAAGGTCTTTTCGCGGCTGTATGTGAATATGGTCAGGGCCGGTGAGGCCGGCGGCATCCTTGATGTGGTCCTGGACAAACTTAACGAATTTCTTGAATCTTCCAGGGAGCTGAAGGACCATGTGACCTCGGCCATGGTTTATCCGGCGATACTGGCTTTTGTGGGCACGGGAGTCATAATCTTCATACTCACCTTCGTGCTGCCGCGCTTTTCGTCCATCTTTGCGGACATGGGCGGGACATTGCCTCTCTCGACCCAGATTATTATGTGGGTAAGCTCCCTGTTCAGGAACTTCTGGTGGGCAATGTTATTGATAGTTGCAGCCGGAGCTATTGTTTCCAGAAAATACACATCCACGCCCGAAGGGGCTCTCAGGTGGGACAACGTCAAACTCAGGCTTATGCGGGACGTCATTGTCAAACTCGAAGCGGCCCGTTTCTGCAGGACGCTCGGCACGCTGCTGAAGAGCGGGGTGCCCCTTCTGCAGGCGCTGAACAACTCGACCGACATCGTGGGCAACCGGGCGGTCGCGTCAAAACTGAAGGATTTGCACAAGGGAGCGAAGGAAGGCAAGGGGTTTGCGGAACCTCTTGCCAGGGCGAATGTCTTTCCTCCTCTTGCCATTTCCATGATCAGGGTCGGGGAGGAAACAGGGCAGCTCGACACCATGCTGCTTAAAGTGGCTACAACTTATGAGAAGAGCCTGAGAGAGGCGATCAGGAGATTCATGAATATTCTCGGGCCTGTGATAATCATGATCATGGCTGTAATAATCGGATTTATAGTAATCGCGGTGTTTATGGCGATGTTCAGCCTATTCGATCTGCCGATCTGACCGGACTTGAAAACATTGCAGACAAAAAACGGGTTTACCCTTCTGGAGATTTTGATGGTGCTCTTCATGATAACGCTTATCATCGGACTCTCCGCTGTTGTCTTTTCGCGCTCTTTGCCGTCCCAGCAGCTTGAGGCGTCGGCAAGAGAGATGATTGCGACCTTCAGGCATGCCCGCCATGCGGCGATTTCGGAGGGGAAGTGGCAGTCCGTCATGATAAACATGAACGCCAGGAATTTCGGTATCGAGGGGGGCAGCACAAGGGACATTCCCGATGCCGTTTCCGTTATGGTAATCGATTCTGTAAACGGGGAGATAACCGAGGGAGGTTACCGTTTTGTCTTCTCGCCGGCAGGGGTGGCTGAGGGCGGGACGATTGTTCTTTCCGCAGGCAAAAAGGTTGTATCGGTAGATATAGATCCGGTAGTGGGCGCGGTAAGGTCAAGGGTAAGGTGAATCCGGTGTTTCATAAAACGCAATCCGCCCGGAGGATTGGAGCTTGCGGCTTCACGCTGCTGGAGATTATCGTGGCCCTTGCGCTTATAACGATCTCCGGGGTTATTGCGATTCAGCTGTTTTCCGCCAATCTGCGCGCTATTAGCGCATCCGACGGACATGTCAAGGCATCTGCCAATGCCGAGGCGTTGATGAGGGCGATTCTGACCGATGAGGATTTTCCGAATAACGCCACGACCGCCGGCGTCACGGATATCTACAGTTATGCAACCCGTGCGACCAAGATAGAGGATGAGAAGAGCGCTGTGGTCAACGCCGATCTGTACCGCGTCGATGTCGTTTTAAGCTGGAGAGAGGGCTTGCGCGAAAAGTCCGTCACGCTGAACACGCTGAAACTCATTGAGAGGAAGCTATGACCGTGAGGGACTGCAGGCGGCAGAAAGGGTTCACTCTCCTCGAATTGCTGATATCCATAGCTCTGCTGAGCATGATCGTGCTTATTATCGGAGGCGCCATGAGGATGGGTTTCCGGTCTGCTGAATCGGGCCAGAAAAGGATAGAGTCGCTCGAACGCTTCAGGACTTCCCTGAATATCCTCGAATCTCAGTTGCAATCTGCATTTTCAACAAGCCGTACGGGGACCCAATATCAGGAAGAGTTCTCCCAGTTTACAGGAAGCCGCGAGTCCATGCAGTTCAGGTCGGTCTATTCCCTGTTGGGCGGCGCAAGAGGGCCTGTGGAGGTCAGTTACGTTGTCAGGGACGATCTGGACGGTAAAAAGACGCTCTTCGGATCGGAAAATCTGATCGTTTTCACCGGGCAGGCAAAAGAGATCAGGCTTATCGATAACGCTTCGGACATATATTTCGAGTATTTCGACAAGGGGCCGACCGACGAAAAAGGGCGATGGACCTATGAATGGCAGGAAAAGGACAGGATGCCCGAGAAGGTCAGACTGAACATCGATAATAACGGCAGCCTGTTTTCGCTGATTGTGCCGTTGAGAACAGGTATCGGCAAATCCCAGGCCCAGCCCGCGGGTGTGAGGAAATCCGGGTTATGAGGTCCGAGCGGGGCATTGCCCTTCTTATTGTTATGTGGTCTCTCGTTCTGCTTATGGTCATTGTGCTTTCGTTTTCTTATGCCACAAAGACCGAGATGCGCGCAACCATTGCCTTCAAGGAGGGGATAGAGGAGAAATTCATAGCTGAAGCCGGCATTGAGATGGCGATCCGTGAAATAATGTTCAAGAAGATTAAAGGTGGGGCCCCCCAGGAGGCGGACAAAGAGACCGCTGTCTGGAATACGGACGGAGAGTCCAATTCTTTCAGCCTCGGCAACGGTTCCGGCCTTGTCCGCATAATAGATGAATCCGGCAAGATTGACATAAACAAGACTCCGGAGATAATTTTGAAGGGACTGATCCTGAATCTGGGGGTTAAGGAAGAAGACGCTGTAATCATTGTCGATTCTATCCTGGACTGGAGGGACGAAGATGACTACATCCGCTCAAATGGGGCCGAGAGCAGTTATTACAGTTCTCTTCCCGTTCCATATAAGCCCAAGAACGCCGATTTTGAGAGCATAGAAGAACTTATGCTTGTCAGAGGTGTGACTCCCGAGCTTTTTTACGGAAAGGACGACAAACCGGGGCTTGCGGATTTTGTAACTGTTTATTCCGAAAGTGGTAAAATAAAGATCAGTTCGGCGCCCAAAGAGGTCCTTATGGCCCTGCCCGGGATGACGGAAGAAATTGCAGCCGCCCTGATTGAATTCAGGGGACAGGTCGGCCCCAACGCCGCTGCCGGGCTGCGGGGGATTATGGGACCGGCATATGCGGCCATGGCCCAGTATGTAACAACCGGCGAGGGAAATACCTTCACGGTGGAGTCGGTCGGCAGAAAAAGTCCGGCTAAACCGGGTTTCGGAATAAAGGCGGTCATTACCGTCTCCGGCAACAAATTCAGTTACAAGTACTACAGAAGCCCGTGGGATATGACTAAATGGAAACAGTCCGAACAGCAAAGCTGAGGATGGCCGGTATGACGCAAAAGGCGTCGGAAGTCGCAGACGCCCTCTGGAAGATTGCGTCTCCGGTCTGGAACGCGCTTCTTTACAGCCCGCTGGAGACAATTTTGCCGTTGTCGACGCTTTGCATATCGGTAAGCCGCGGACGGGCGGACCTGGTCCATGCAAACCGGGCCATGTCGAAATATCATGTTGTCTCCCAAAAAATCTGTAATCATGCAGAGGATGTGTTTCCGACTCCGGACGAAGCGGCTGCGGACGCCGCGCTTTTTATGAAGGAAGCCGGCATGTCAAAAAGCGACGCTGTCCTGGTGATACCGAGGTCCTGGGTGATACTGAAGTCGGCTGATCTGCCGGCCGCAGTTCAGAACAACCTGATAGAGGTTGTGAGTTACGAATTCGACCGGTTGACTCCATTGAGCGCGTCGGATGCGTTGTATGACTTCTTTTCGGAAGGGGTCTCGCAGGACAGGATAGGAATCTTGCTTGCGGCCGCCAAAGGCAGCGTCCTGAATGAATATGTGGATAAACTGGCTGCGCAATCCGTCACTGTAAGGCGCATCGATTTCGATATATCCGCCCTGGCAGGCTATTTCAGATTTGTCTCGGGGCTTAAAACAGCTATTTTTGCCGGCGTTTCCTCCAGGGGGATTGAAGGCGGTCTTTTCGCGGAAGGAATCCTTAAGTATGCGGAGTCTCACGAATTTACGGCTGATGATGACTATAAAAAGTCTGAAGAGCTTGAGGGCTTTATAGCGGGACGCCAAAAAACGGAAACGGGCGCCGCATCCCCTGTTCCGATACTGCTTGAGTTCAGCGAGCAGGCATCGGGCATACGCAGCTCCCTGGCTTCAAGGGCCAATGTCTCTTTCAGGACTACTATCGAGTTCGGAGAAAAGATAAAAGGGGTCTCCCGGTCCGGGGCCTTGCAGAATGCGGCAACGGGCGGAGCCCTGGGATATTTATGTCCGAAAACGGGTGGATTCAATCTGCTCTCAAAGGGAGTTCGGGAGGGGGACAAGAGGTCATATTTACTAACATATATTCTGGCCGCTGCGGTTGTAATATGTCTGGCCCTCTATCTTTTCCTCCCCATGCAAACCGAGCGGGACCGTCTCGAAGAAATCGAAAAGCAGATCGCCCAGCGCAAAAGCGAAGTGGCTGCTGTCGAGAAGATACGCGGTGAGATTGAGGCAATAAACAAAAGGGCCGCTCTTGTGGACGGGTTCAGGGGCAACAAGGCGACCCGCATAGATCTTGTCAGGGAACTGACGGCGATTATTCCCAGGACTGCATGGCTTACTCGGGTACGCATATCCGGTGAAAAGATAAATATTGACGGATATGCGCAGTCGGCGACATCTCTTGTGCAGCTGCTCGAAGTCTCGAAGTATTTCAGAAATGTGGAATTCGCTTCCCCCACATTCAGGGACCAATACATGAACATGGACCGTTTCCAGATCCGGATGGAACTCAAGGAGTTGAAAAAAGAGGAGGCAGTCAAAGAGGAAGCTTCAAAAGAGGGCGCTGTGAAAGAGAAGGCATCCAGTGCGGTAACAACCAAAGGAAAGGCATCCAAGGCGGTGACAGCCAAAGGAAAGGCGTCCAAAGAGGAAGAGTCTGATGAAGAGCCCGATGAAGACTAATAAAAGGCTTATGTTTATCGCAATCCCCCTGCTTATTGTCCTTTCCATATGGGCCGCATATGAATATGTCTTTCTGGAGGTAACGGCCGATTTAACTACAGTGCAGGAAGAGCAGGATGTCAAGATGATGACCCTTTCGAAATACATAAATCTTATTGCAAGGAAAGCCGATTTCGAGAAGCAGCTTGCAGAGAAGCGGGAGCTTGCCAAGGCAAGCTCCACCCGTTTCATTGAAGGAGAGCCGATCTCTATAGCCTCGGCGAATTTGCAGGGACTTGTAAAGGGTATTGTATCGGGCAGGGGGGGGATACTCACCAGTGAAAGGATAGGCAAGCCGGCGCCACTGGAAAAGGAGAAGACCGATACGGCCGCTTCCGCTCCTTCCGCTCCTGCTGCGCCTTTGGCTCCGTTGGGAAAAAAAACGGGGCTGAAAAAGAAATCCCCGGCAGATGAAACATCCAGAATACAGGTGATAAGCGTCAGTATAGACGCGACTGTGCCTGATATCGCTGCGCTGAATGATATTTTATATTCCATAGAGACCAACACGCCGGAGCTTGCAATAAAAGATCTCGATATCAGGGTGAGAAACTTCAGGGACCCGCGGGAGCTGCTCGTCAGGATCGAAGTTATGGGGTTATATGAAGGCAAGTAAGGGGAATATGGGAATTATACTGGAAGGTATACTCAAACAGGTAAACCCTCTTAACATCATACTGCTGGTTGCCGCGCTGCTTATTGCCTTGTTCCTTGTGTTGCCGTTATTTTCGATTGGCATACAATTGCCGGTAGCAGCTTTTTCTGCAGGCGAACAGCCCGAAAGCGAGCCGGAGGCCGAGCGGGTAGTCCCCCCTTTGCAGGAATACGCCGTTGTGTCCGAACAGAACCTTTTTCATTCAAAAAGGAAATTGCCTCCAAAGAAAACCGAAGAGGTTGTTCAGAGACCGGAATTTGTTCTCTACGGAACGCTTATAATCGACAACCTGCGCTTTGCATATCTGAGCGACGACAAAGCTCCGCGCACAACGCCCGGACGCGGCAAGCGTCAGACCGGCGTTAAGCTCGGCCAGAGTATGAGCGGCTATGTGCTCAAGGAGGTGCATCCCGACAGGGTGGTGATGGTTCGTGGGGATGATCGCATGGAGCTGAAGGTGATTGCGCCGGGCGGCAAGAAAGGACGGGGAGGCGATGTCAATACGAAGGGCGCTCCTGCCGTGTCTTCCAAATCTCCGCGGCGGCCTGCCGCTTCCGCTGTAGCTCCCAGACCCCGTTCTACCGGAGACAGAAGGATTCCTGCGGCAACGGCCCGCAGCAGATTTAGAGAACCGCAGGCAAATCCGAATATGATGAGGCCGCGATAACACTGGTCCGCAATCCGGCCCGGACAATTGCCGATTGTGGAAAACAATACTGATTAAACCCGGAATTGTCATTAGAGACTGAAATAACCTTCATGGGGAGACATATCGAAGTCTCGGCGCAGGGATACCATACCCGATTTGAGAAAGCAATATCATACGTTTAACTGTTGATCATATATAAGTGACAACCTGCGCAGTTTTGACGAGACAAGAGATGGCTACCCATGAAGGCTATCATATTGTTTCAAAATATCATTATTTTCTAATGACAATTCCGGGTTAAATATCGGGTTGCGCAGGGACGACGAGTTTCAGCGCGTCTTTGACGATTTCAAATTTTGCAGGGGCCCTGCCTGCGTATTCTCCGTCTACCTGCATGCGTCCCGACCCGTTAACCATGATCTCGCTGGTTCTGAAATAGCTGATATCTTTCCGGGAAAGGGGACGGCCCATAACAACTGTAAGCACAAAGTGCAGGATGTCGATTTTCCTCTTTTTATGCAGCACGAGGGCGTAAAGAAAAGGCTCTTCCATGTCCGCGTCCGGGGTGATTACAAAGTTGCCGCCGTAACACGCGGCCTTGCTTATAACTGATATTGAGCCTCTGGTTTTCAGCCTGTTTCCGGACAACACAACATGGTCCGGATGCAGGCGAAAGCGTCCGCCTTCAATATCCCGGCGGTCTTCGACCGCAGCGTCTATTACGAGTTCTTCAGGAGTATATTTAATCAGGCGGTTAAACCCGCTTAGTATATAGGCAAGCTTGCCCGATAACTTTTTCAGTTTTGCATTTACACCGTATACGGCTTCAGCGTCGATGCCCAGGCCGGCCATAAGAAGGAAGTGACGTACGGACCTCTCTTCACCCCGCCGTTCATCATCGCTGTTTATACGTTCCCGGCCGTATGAAAGCTTGCCCACGCTTACAGTTCTTGTTATGCCGCCAATGGCGATATCCAGGGCCTTTTCATGGTTTAACGGTATGCACAGCTCTCTTGCGAGAACAGAGGTTGTGCCGAGAGGCAATATTGCGAGCGGGATTTCAGACTTGATAAGACCGTTGGCCACTTCGTTATAGGTTCCGTCGCCGCCTGCGGCGATCACAAGCGCATTAGGAACGTTAGCAGACTGCCGGGCAAAAGCTTCGGCGTCTCCGCGCCTGGCTGTCAGCCTGACATTCACATGGAATCCGCGATTTCTGAGAATGGCTTCAGAGGCCTGTATCTTGTTAATCGCCCCGCCGCCTGCAATCGGGTTTCCTATCAGGATAATATTTCTTGTCACCCTTTATTATACTCCATAATAACAGCTATTTTTTCGAGATAATCAACTGTTTTTTCAATGGAGGCTCCGTGGCGCACGAAAAAAACCCTGCCGCCATGCATTTCGCCGTCCAGTTTGATATTGGGTATTCGCACATACCCGGAAGATTTCGACGCCAAATAACCGGTTGTATAATCCGGATCATCCGATATGCATATTTCGGCCACAATATCTTTGCACGAGGCAACCTTGGATGCCAGCAGAAGGGCCTCTTTAACCTTTGACGTGTTAGTTTTGAGCGCCCCAAGTTTTTTGCCCAGTTGTTTGCCGGAGGACTTGTCGATACCCAGACGTGATACCCTGACGCCGCGCTTTTTGTCGCAGTCCAGGCGCTCCCCTGTTTCAGACGATAACAGCGCCGCACCTCGCATTGTGCGCCTTGACCTCAAAATTTTTCCGGCGGAAGAGAGAGCGCGGACGGATATGCCCAGGGCCGACAGCCGGCGGACAATGGTATCCCATGCCGCCTGAGGGGTCCCGCAATCTTCTGTCCTGACACAAAGCACGGGCGCGCTTACGGGCGCGGTTTTGAGCTTCTCCAGCGTAATGATAACGGTGTCGGGCATTCCTTTTGGATGCCCGACGGCCCGTGTTATATAATCCGCGCCGGCGGCGGCAATGTCAATGGCGTCATAGAGACCTTCGGCTCCGGAAATATGGATCTCCCGATCCGCCTTCCGAGCAGCGGCCCTGGACGCCCTCATACGCACATTCCACATAAGGGATATAATACAAAAAAAGCATGACTTAATGCGCAGGCGGATCGCCTTTGGAACGGATCAAGGACAGCCGGGACTGCAGAAGCGCTAACAGGAGTTGTTTTCGATGACAGCCGGCAGCTTAATGCTCATCGCGCCCGGCTATCATCGCCGGGACTTCGATATGGCCGCTCATGACGACTATTTTATGCAATGACAAATCCGGGTTACAGGGCTGCGGCGGACAGACGCTGTCTGTCCGCCTGCCAATCTAATAGCGATTTACAGTGTCGGTGACAATTGCTGCGGCAGCGTCTTCGACCTTGTCGGCGGTCTCGGACAGCAGCCTCTTTGCGCCGATATAACGCTGAATATAATATGGTTTATTAAGACTGTCTATCGTGACTTTCTTCGAGAGAGAAGACGCATGGATAAACAGATTGTTTCCGATATAGATTCCGACATGTGACGGAAAACGCGCATAGGTGCGGAAGAAGATCAGGTCGCCGGATTTGAGTTCATCCTTCGGGATTTCCTGTCCTACCTGAAACTGTTCGCGGGCGCTTCTTGGCAGCTTCATATCTACAAAGCCGTAAACACGCTGTACAAAAGAAGAGCAGTCTACACCCATTACGCCGTTTGCGCCGAATTTATAGGGCAGATCCAGCATTTTCCTTGCAAACAGCAGGAGGCGGTCGGTTGCCGACATGTCGGCAAGCTCGGGCGATTTCGACAATATTTTTACACTTTCTATTTTTCTTGAGATATCCACTCTTTGTATCTTCTGTTTCTTGCCGGAAATATTGCCGACTATCAGGTTTTGTCCTGCCCTCACTGCTATGTTCGTTGTCTTCTTCTTTTTCTTTTTCTTTGTCTTAACTTTTGCCTTTATGTCGTTGATGGCTATCAGGTCCCTTACCGATATGCCGTATTTCTTCGATATGGATTTAAGTGTCTCTCCGCGCTGCACACGGTGATATTTGTATATCGGACGCGTCTCCCCCCTGGAGGTCTCACTGACATCGGCTGTTATATTCTGTTCCGCAGCCTTCACAGTATGTTTATTTTCGGAGCTATCGGCAATGTCGGTTTTGCGATCTGAAGGTATTACCAGCTTTTCGCCTATCTTCACCTTGTCCGAATCGAGATCATTGGCGCTTTTGATATCAGCTGCAGAGGTATGGAACTTTCTGGCGATTTTTGCGATATTGTCGCCTTTATGGACAGTGTAATTATGTTCTTCCGATGCTTTATGCTTCGGAGTCTCCTTTTCCTCTGTACTGTCGACCCTGGCGACATGTTTCTTTTCAACGGTCTCGTTCCCGACCGCTTTCCCCGAAGGGATCACGAGCTTGCGGCCTATTTTGAGTTTGTCCGAATCAAGATCATTGGCCTCCTTTATGCCTGTGCTGGAGGTATTGAATCTCTTTGCGATTTTGTAAATATTATCGCCCTTTTTGACTGTATACGACTGCCGCTCAGCAGGGCTTACGCGGTCCGAATCTTCCTGCACTGACGCTTTATTTGAGCGTTTTTTGACAGAAGCAATCTTAACCTTTTTGTCCGAAGGGATCACGAGCTTGCGGCCTATCTTCAGCTTGTCCGAGTCGAGGCCGTTAGCTTCCCTGATCTTTGCCGGAGTGGTTTTAAACTTTTTGGCTATCTTGCCGATATTGTCTTTCTTTTTAACCGTGTAAGTCTGAGAGTCAGAGCTGTTGCTGTCTGAATCTTCCTGTCTGGAAACTTTAGCGTTTTGTTTTTTCTCTTTGGCCTCCGCAATCTTAACCTTTTTGTCCGAAGGGATCACGAGCTTGCGGCCTATCTTCAGCCTGTCCGAATCAAGGTTATTGGCTTCCCTGATCTTTGCCGGAGTAGTCTTGAATTTTTTTGCTATCCTGGCAATATTGTCTCTCTTTTGAACTCTGTAAGTCAGCGCATCAGAACTATTGTTGTCTGAATTTTCCTGCCTGGAGATTTTAGCGTTTTGTTTTTTCTCTTTGGCCTCCGCAACCTTAACCTTTTTGTCCGAAGGGATCACAAGCTTGCGGCCTATCTTCAGTTTGCTCGAATTGAGGTCATTGGCTTCCCTGATTTTGGCCGGAGTGGTCTTGAATTTCTTTGCGATATCGTAAATATTGTCGCCTTTTTTGACCTTATAGCTGGTCGAAGCGTCAGCAAAATCAAATGACGTTATAGAAAACAGCAAGGCCGCCGCAGCGGCAATTAAAAGGCATTTTGTTCCGGCGCGTTTCGTCATACATAGTCTCCCTGCGTCGCTTTAGTCTGTCGGGCAACTACAGCCCGGCATTGCTTCAGGCCACTTCGGAACTGAAAAAATCGTTAATGGCCGGCAATTCGCCAAGATTCTTCAGCCCAAAGTACTGCAAGAATTCATTTGTCGTCGAATACAGATAGGGACGCCCCGGCGTCTCTTTTTTCCCTACTATCTTAATCAGCCTTTTATCAAGTAGGCTTTTTACTGCCGCATCCGAATTGACTCCCCTTAACTGATCCACCTCGATTTTTGTGATTGGCTGTTTATAAGCTACGATCGATAGCGTTTCAAGCGAAGGTTGCGACAGCTTGCCCGATCCATGAATATTCTTCAGTTTTCTGATCCAGGCTGCCAGATCAGGATCTGTCAGCATTTCATAGCCATCTGCTATTTCGGCTATGACGATGCCCGAATTACGCCCCCTGTATTCGGACATCAGGGTTTCTGTTAATTTCCTTATCTCACGCTCCGCCAATCCGGTCGCTTTTATAATAGCGGGAACGGTCAACGGTTCCCCAGTCGCGAAGAGCATGGCCTCAATGATGGCCTTGTTCTTGTTTACCTCAACAGGGTCTTCATTGACCGCCACATTCCCGCTCACGTTTTCTGCGCATTCGGTGTTCGGAATTTCGGCGATTTCCATGCTTCGACATTATACCAGAATGGGCAATAAAAAGCCAAAAATGTTATATTTACAAAAGAACCATAGATGCCCATGAAAATACAGGCTTTTTTATTCGCACTGGAGAAGGCGCATGCTGAATCATCCATCCTCGACATTGGTTTACGCGCTGGTATTTTTGATAATCATCCTGGTCTTTGTTATCCTGTTTTTGCCGAGACTTGCAAGGCGCAAGGAAGAAAATGTCCCTGTCCGATATAACGATATGATATCGGAATCATTCAATATACTGGGGCAGGAGCTGAAATCGCTGAGGGAGCAGCTTACAATGAAAGAGCGTCTGGCCAATCTCGGCGAGCTTTCGGCGGGCATAGCCCATGAATTGCGGAACCCGATGGCTGTAATATTGGGAAACGCAAAGCTTCTGTTGAAGAGCCTAGATGAAGGCGATCCCCGGCGCGATACCGCTCAGGCCATAATAAGCGAGATAGAGACAATGAATTCGGTCATGGAGGAGTTGCTGAAGTTCTCAAAGTCGGAGACCCTGACCAGGACCATGGTCGATATTGCAAAGCTGGCTGAGAGGGCCGCGAGGGAGTCTGTCAGGCCTGAGTCTGTGAGTCTTTCCGGCGTATGCGGCATCCTGGTCGGTTGCGACGAGACCTTGCTGAGGCAGGCGATAAAGAACCTGATCAATAACGCGCTCGATGCAGGCCCGACTGCCAGGGTAAATATTGCGGAGGGAGAGGTTTCCGGCAGGAAAGGCGTCTATATAGAGGTTTCCGATGAGGGAAGGGGAATGTCCGGGGAGGAGATCAAAAAGATATTCTCTCCGTTTTATTCGACGAAAGAGAGCGGTCTCGGCATAGGCCTTTCGCTTGTTCAGAAGATCGCCCTCGCGCACGGTTCTACGACCGAGGTAACGAGCGCAGAGGGAGAGGGGAGCACATTCAGGATATTCCTGGCTTATTAGGCAAATGAATACCATATTGATTGTAGACGACAAAAAAAGCATGCTCGACATGCTTTCAAAGACCTTTCAGTCCGAAGGGTTCAGCGTAATCACGGCAGCCAATGTTGCCGATGCCCGCAAGTTGACGGACCAGGGTGAAATGGACGCGATTGTAACCGATCTCAAACTCCCTGACGGCGAAGGCCTGGACGTGCTGCGCGCCGCAAAGGAGCGGTTCCCGCTGTTGCCTGTTGTCCTGATGACGGCCCACGGAAGCATCGAGATCGCCGTAAAGGCGGTAAAAGAGGGCGCTTATGACTTTGTGACCAAACCGTTTGATCCCGAACACCTGCTGATAATCGTCAGAAGGGCGCTTGCCGAAAGGGCCTCCAGAAAAGAGAACATCATCCTGAAAAAGGAGTTTTCGAGGTTTCTGGTCATGCCCGAAATTATTGGGGTCAGCAGGGCCTGGCAGGATGTCATGGAAAAGGTGCGCAAGGTCGCCCCGATGAAGACCACCGCCCTGATTCTCGGGGAGAGCGGCACGGGCAAAGAACTGGTTGCCAGATCGATTCACCATTATAGCGTCCGGACCGCGGCTGCCTTTATTGCCGTGAACTGCGCAGCCATACCGAAAGACCTGATAGAAAGCGAGCTGTTCGGCCACGAAAAAGGCGCATATACCGGAGCGACAGATACGAAGCCGGGCAGATTCGAGCTTGCGGACGGCGGCACGGTCTTTCTCGATGAGATCGGGGATATGGACATGCCGCTCCAGTCAAAGCTGCTGCGTGTGCTGCAGGAAAAGGAGATTGAGCGGGTGGGCGGGTCCCATCCGATAATGGTGGATCTGCGCGTGATCGCAGCCAGCAACAAAGACCTGCAGAAAGAGGTTGCCGAAGGCCGTTTCAGGGAAGACCTTTTTTACCGGCTCAATGTGTTTCCGATCATTGTTCCGCCTCTCAGGGAAAGGGTTGAGGATATCATACCGCTTGCAGAACATTTTATCGCTATGTTTGCGCGCGAAATGAGCAAGCAGAGGCCGCGCCTGTCGGATGCCGCCCGACTGCTTTTGTCGGGATATGAATGGAAAGGCAATGTCCGGGAGCTGAAGAATATCATCGAGCGCGCTGTAATAATGTGCGACTGCGAAGAGCTGGGCACAGAGCATATCAATATCAGCGAAGGGGCGCAGGAACGGGTATCGCCGGACGCTCCGCTGCATGTGGTGTCTGAGTCGGCGGTCAGGGGCGCGGAAAAGGCCCGCATCGAGAAGGCGCTTGTGAAGACCTGCGGCAACAAGACAAAGGCGGCAGAGCTGCTTCAGGTCAGCTACAAGACCCTGCTGACCAAGATCAGGGATTACGGCATTTCCTGAGATTTCCAATTTGGCGCATTGAGGGGCTGAACAGCAAGTGCAGCCGCATCGCGCCTCGCCAATGTGTGCAATAAGCTATTAGCTGTCAGTTGTAAGCCAAAACATAAACCCGGAATTATCAATGTAACGGAATATTTTTTGCAAACAATTAGGATGTCCGTCATGAATATCCATTTCCCGTCTCGCCAAAACTGCGCAGTATATTGCATTTACCGGTTTATCAGTCAACCGCGTGATATTATTGCCATAAAGCGGATACGATATCTCTGCGGCGAGACTTCGATATGGATACCCATGACGGCCTTTTTGGTTTCTAATGCCAATTTTCTGCGATTAATCTTCCCTTTGTCATCTCGACCGTAGGGAGAGATCTCACCTTGCGGTTCCTTGAGATTTCTCCCTACGGTCGAAATGACAACCATATGTCTGTTTCAGTCTCATTGTAATCCGGTACAGCCTATAAGTGTGTGAACAATTCCCATGGTTGTGTAAATGTTACATAGTAGATTACCCTCATAATACTTATAAGTAACTGATTTAGTGCGATATATTTATTCATACGGTCGGCATGAACATTGCATGCCTGATATGCCAGTGGAAGATGTATCTTATTGGCGCTTAATAATGCTATTGCATAAAAACGAAAATTATCAAGAATAAAGCGGGCGTATATAACGCAACCGGAGAGAGAAACGCATATGATAACCAGAGTTTGTCCATAAATTCAGGTGTTTCATCTGTCATTCCGGCAGTCTGTGGGCCGGAATCCAGTTTTATCAATGTCTTCTGGATGCCGGACCAAGCCGGCATGACAGGCAAGAGGCATTTATGGACAGACTTTAACTAATCGTATACGCGCTGTAATGGTGGTATTTTAATACAACTGGCAATAATATGGCCGCAATAAATCCTAAAAATGATGGGAGTATTTGTGGAGAATGTTGAAATGTGGCGGAGTGTACGTGGTGAGACGCTGCGTCTTGGCTGATACGGGGCGGAAAGGGTTCTCCTTGATAGAGGTCCTTGTTGTTATGGGCATTGTCGCAATATTGCTTGCCTTCACATCCATTGAATTCAGAAGATTGATGATTAGGCATGATATAGAGAGCCAGGTATGTGAGTTGCACGGGCGATTGCAGCGCACTCGGATCGAAGCCAATACTCGAAACACCGCGCATTTTCTGAGGCTCGAAAAGGATGGGTATTCGGTTGTGGCAGACACCTGGCCCGATCTTTTCGGGAATGGAAAGCTTGATAATGAAGACAGGGTTATGATCCCTTTTAAAAAGTTTGCTCACCCCGTCAACAGCGCTTCAACCATCAAATTCGACAGCCGGGGCATTGTGCCCCTCAATACCGCAAGGACAATCTGTATTTATTCCGATGTCGACCCTGAGATCGACTGCCTGGTCATACATTGTGCGCGGATCAATTCGGGCAAGATTAAGAACCAGAACAGCGCCTGCAATGCGGACAATTGCAGGGTCAAATAGCTGAAATGTGTAATCCGTTTCATAGGGGTTGTGTAACCAGTTGCCCTTAAATAGGGGGGTAGTTTTAAAAAAATATAGCAAAAACAGGTATTATCCCAAAATCTGCTATGGGCATGATAGTTGCTTGATTATATGACACAGTGGATTTTTTTCATGTAATAATGCCAATCATAGATAAGGAGTCCTGATATGACGATTAAGATTAATGGGAAGAGTAAGGGATTGAAAGCTCGTTTATTAATACCGTTTGCGCTGGTTGCCGCTCTGGTCATATCTGCCGGTCCTGTTCATTCCGCAACCATGAATGATTATTGCATTACCCCTCCGTTTCTCCAGGCAACCATCCCCCCTTTGGTCATGCTGGTCATGTCAAAAGACCATAAGGACTTTTATAAGGCATATGACGACTATTCCGACCTCGATGGTGATGGGTTATTAGATACGACATATAAACACAGCATTACGTATTATGGTTATTTTGATTCTACGAAGTGTTATTCCTATAGTGGCGGAGTTTTTACTCCTCAAACGTTAGACACAGCCAATACTGGAGCTCCGGCGACATGCAGCGGTCAGTGGAGCGGTAATTTCCTGAACTGGGCGACCATGTCCAGAATTGACACGCTCCGCAAGGTCCTCTATGGCGGCACGCGCTCTACTGATTCAACAACATCAACCATCCTGGAAAGGTCTTTTTTACCCCAGGATTCTCATAGCTGGGTCAAGGTATATACCCCGGGCACCGGAGATGCGTCCAAACCGTCCATCAGCCAGCTGACTCCGTATTCCTTGACGAGTATTTCGCTTTGCAATACGACAGTAAGTGATGTAAATGAGACGAGTAGCTTTGCCAAGCCGCCGCTGGCGCGTGTGGCGAGCGGCGAATGGTACAGGTGGGCGTCTGCGGAACGCTGGCAGTGCGCTTTTAAATTAGAGAAAAATTCGGCCTACGATAATTTAAGGCCTGCAAGCGGCACTGTTACGCCATATAATTTAAACGTCAGGGTTGAAGCTTGTGTAACCGGGAAGATTGGGAGTGAAAAGTGCAAGAAGTACGGCACATCCACTTATTATAAACCGGTCGGACTCCTCCAGGATTTTGGGGAAGGCAACAAGATCTATTTCGGCCTTCTCTCGGGGAGTTGGAGCAAGCATATTCAAGGCGGTGTGCTCAGGAAGAATGTCACCACTATTACCGATGAAATCAACCAGAGCACGGGTCAATTCCTGTATAAGACGGACAGCGCTGTCAAGGGCATTATATATACACAGGACAATTTAAGGTTAAGGCGGTACAAATATATAAGCACATATACGAATGACAATCCCGGAGCGTACAACGATGATTCTGGCGCTGATGGTTGCCCTTGGGGGAAAAACGCACAATACCTGCTTGATAATCCAGCCAAATGCACAAACTGGGGAAACCCCATGGCCGAGATGTTCCTCGAAACAATGCGCTATTTTGCGGGAAAGTCAAAAAACAACTCATTTGACGATGGGGATTCAATAGGGCTAAGCACTGCAACATGGTATGATCCATATGTAGAAAGCGGCACAAATGCCCTTTGCCGCGACAGCTCCGGGAATAAAATAGCCTGCCCTTATTGCGCGAAGCCTATTGCCCTTGTTGTCAGCGACACATCAACAAGCTTTGATGCAGACCAGCTTGGTGGAGCCAGCGATTTTTCGGGGCTTACGGTTGCGACCCAAACAAACGCGGTCGGCGCCAATGAAGGCATCAGCGGAAATATTTTTGCAGGAAGTAACGGAACCACCACAGACAATGTTTGTAGTGAAAAGCCATTCACCAGTCTCAGCGCGTTGCGCGGCATATGTCCGACAGAGCCGTCCCGGCAGGGGTCATACAATATTGCAGGGCTTGCCTATTGGGCTAATCTGAATGATTTAAGGTCAGGAACTACAGGAAAGCAAACATTGACAACCTATGCGGTTGCCCTGAGTCCTCAATTGCCTGAAATAAAGGTTTCTGTTGGCGGCGGCGCTGTAAAATTGATACCGGCCTGCCATAATACTACTAACGACACTATGTGTACATTAGTGCAATTCAGGGTTGTGACTCAAACTGCTACTTCCGGTCTGTTCTATGTCAACTGGGAAGACTCCGAACAGGGCGGCGACTATGATATGGACGCAGATGGATATTTGAGATATGACGTGTCGGGCAGTACAATTACATTGAAGGCCGAGGTATTCGGGCATTCTGCTGGCACGAGTATTCTTGAGTTTGGTTTTACGGTTAGCGGAACGAATAGTGATGGAGCTAAATGGCTTGCCAAAAACTGTCAGAATCAAACCTACTGTGATGGCAACACAGCCAAATGGTTCAGCTGTTCGGTTACAAACGATACTAGTCCTGAAACCAACAGTAACTGCTATGAGAACAGTGTGGACCAGAAACAGACCTGGAGTCAATTTATGGCAACACGAACCTGGCTTAGTGGTAGTCGTGCACTTACACCAAGCGGAACCGCTGCTCAAATGCTTAAGGACCCTCTGTGGTATGCGGCAAAATATGGCGGCTTCAAGGACGCAGACTCAAACAATCTGCCTTATACGGACTCGACCTGTTTGACCTCTTCGCAGGATGCGCGATGCAAGGAGTGGGTTACTTATCCGAAACAGACTCCTGACAACTATTTTTATGTCACCAATCCATTGAAGCTCGAGACTGAACTTAGCAAGGCATTGAACCAGATTCTTGCAGGGGTATCTTCCGGCACAGCCGTCTCGATGCTTACCTCAAGCGAGGGCAGCGGCTCTAATCTCCTGCAGGCGGTTTTTTATCCGAAAAGGTCTTTTATTGACCCCACCACTTCGCTTGAGTCGTCAGTGGCCTGGACGAGTGAATTGCAGGACTTCTGGTACTATCTGGACCCACTGCTAGGCAGCAGCTCTATCAGGGAAGATACGAATAAAGACAAGATCTTAAACCTTACAGATGACTACAGGATAGCCTTTGTTCTGGATTCTTCTGATAATACAAAGGTTTACAAATATGATAACAGTGGAACCTTTCAGGGACAGGTCTCATTTGAGGACATGGACACCAGCCTGTGGAGGGCCGGATATGAGCTCTGGAAAAGAGATTGGTCTACGCGCACAATCAAGACAAATCTGAATACTGCAACACCTGGGACTTCAGGAACTCCTGCTTCTTTCAATACGGACACTGCCAATGTCTCCAATACCACGCTGCAGATATATCTGCAGGTGTCGGGCGCGGATGCTGCGACCAAAACGGCTGACGCGACTAATATCATCAAATATGTCATGGGCAAAGATTTTAACTACTGCTCGAATGCCCTGTCCACCGAATGCGCCAAAAATTCTGACTGTGGAACCGGGACATGTGTCCTTCAGCGGAAAAGGGCATTCAGTATTGATCTTGATAAGAACGGAACAATAGATGCCGACACTGAGACCAAGGTATGGAAGCTTGGAGATATTATATCCTCCACCCCTCGTGTGCAGTCGTCCATCAGGCTGAACACATACCATCTTGCCCCGCCTTTGGGCTATAACGACCAGACCTATTCGTCTTTCATCGCCTCAACGAATTATAAGGACAGGGGCACGGCCTATGCGGGTGGCAATGACGGTATGCTGCATGCCTTCAGGCTGGGCAATCTCAAAGAGTTGGCGTATACAGGCAATATAGCTTCGCTGGTGGACACTAGCAATAGTCTGGGCAAGGAAGAGTGGGCGTTCATTCCGCGCAACGCGCTCCCGTATCTGAAATATATATCCAGTAGTGACTACGCTCACCTCTATTATGTCGATTTGCCGCCTACACTGGTAGACGCCAGTCTGGGGACCGCAGGGAACATAAGGACAGTTTCGGACTGGAAGACGGTGCTTGTAGGAGGTATGAACCTTGGCGGCGCCTCGAAACAGCATCTTACAGCTGACACTTGTGATGCCGCAACAGACTGCGTATTTACGCCATGGGCGGCGACCAGCGGAAACAAAGATGTAGGGCTTTCGTCATATTTTGCGCTGGATATAACCAATGTTACCATGTCGGATCCCACGAACTTCTCTTTCCTCTGGGAGTTTTGGAATGCTGATCTCGGTTTTTCCACAACCGGGCCGGCAATTGTGCGTGTAGGCAATGCCAGTTATAACGGCACTTGGTATGCGGTTTTTGCGTCAGGGCCCACAGGACCTATAGATACCAGCAGTCACCAGTTTAAGGGGCTGACTAAGCAGACCCTTAAGATATTCATAGTCAATTTGAAGACAGGAGCGCTGGAAAGGACTATAGATACTGGAATATCTAACGCCTTTGGAGGATCATTGCATAACGCTGCCCTGGACCCAGACAGGTGGAACCCTATCTCCTCGGGCTTTTATCAAGATGATGTAGTGTATATCGGCTATTCGCAATGCACAGGCACAATTTCAACAGACGGCATCTGCAGCGCCTGGGACGGTGGCGTTATAAGGCTTATTACAAAGGAGACAACGCACGGAAGCTGGACCTGGAATACGGTCATTAGTGGTATTGGAGGCCCGGTAACCACGGTCGTGACCAAACTGCAGGACAGGCCCAATAAGAAATTATGGCTCTATTTTGGCACCGGACGTTATTATTATAAGACTTCGTCTTCTATGGACGACGCTAACGGTACGCGGAGGATTTTCGGGATTCAGGAACCCTGTTACAGTCCAGCGCTCAAGCCAACACGCTTGAATGCCTTTGATTCAGAATGCACGGCTGACGATGGGCTGGTAGCGTTTACTTCACTGGCAAACCAGACAACTTATTCTGGCACATGCTCAGGGGGGACAGTTCCCAATTGCTCTAACACAGTATCCTGCCAAACAGGATTTGATTGTAAAGTTGCCCTGGAAGCGACTAAGAAAGGCTGGTATATTGATCTGCCATGCTCTGCAGGCGCAACAGGCACAGTATGCACAGGCGCGGGCACGTCGCCCGCCGGGTACTATGCTGAAAGGGTAATCACAGACCCGGTCGCATCCTATAACGGAGCCGTCTTTTTTACAACTTTCAGTCCGACCATGGATGTCTGCGGATCCAGCGGCAATACATATATATGGGCAGTCGGATATAATAGCGGAACTAGCGCGTCGGTCAGCGCCCTAGTGGGCACTGCCCTGATCCAGGTGTCCACCGGCTCTATATCAGAGCAGCAGCTGAGCACAGCGTTTACGCAGAGCGGACAGAGGAAAACCACGGCTATTAAAGGAATGCCACCAACGGGCGGAGGTCTTTCGGTGTCGGTACCGCCGAGACCTATGATGAAATTTATGCATATCAAAGAACAGTAGCCGAATAACTATGGACAAAAAAGGTTTTTCACTTATAGAGCTGCTGGTCGTTATGGGTATCATGATGATCCTTCTGCTCATTGCGGTGCCGCAATTCGGAGCCATGAGTCGCAAGGCCGCCATAGAAAAGCAGACCAGGCAGATATACGCTGATCTGACAACTGCGCGAGTAAGGGCAATGAATACCAACAGGACACATCGTGTGAATCTGGGAACGACCACTACAAAGGCCTATACGGTTGCCGACGACAAGAATAGTGATGGTCTGTTCACGGCCGATGAGATAATAGTTACCAGCGTCGCCCTGCCGTACAGTGTTACATGGAGTGGAACGGAGACTGTGATCGATTTTGGCAGCCGGGGGACGCCCACAGCTACCGGAAAGATCACAACGAATGTCTCTTCCGACGCTGTTGTGGATTGTATCAATGTTTATCTGACGAGAATGACTATAGGAAAATTATCGGGGGTGACCTGTGAGCCGAAATAAAAACGGCTTTACATTGATTGAGGTGCTCATTGCAATCTTCCTGCTGCTAGTTGGGGTTATGGCCCTGCTATATGTCATGTCGATCGCTATGAGCTCCAACCTGCAAAATGTGATACGTGATGAGGCGGTTTCTGTTGGCATACAACAGATGACAATCGTAAAGAATACACCTTTTGTACAGCTCCCGGCGCCGGGCGATAACGTAAGTATCGGGCTGTCAGGCAGCGCTAGCGCCGATCGGACTCGCAAGTTCAGGAATACGGAAGTGACTTATACAGTTACTACAGGCATAGTTCAAATGTCGGCCGATACCGTGAGGGTGCGGGTGCTGATCGAATGGTCGTTCAAGGGAATTCCATATCAACATAGTGTTACCTCAATGATGACGAGGGGAGCATGATGATGCTGAAAAAGAATGACGGTTTTTCACTTGTTGAGCTTTTGATTGTGATGGTGATATTGTTAGTTGTCCTTGCCATTGCCAGTGATGCATTCAGGACGGTTGCAAGATCGGCGTCAACACAGACGAGGATTGCCGAGACCCAGATGGAAACTGATATAGGTTTACAGATGCTCAAGACTGATGTCGAATCGGCCGGCCAAGGACTTCCATGGGCGTTTCAACAAACTATTAGTTACGCTGAACTTAATACAGGTCAGCCGTCAGGTTCCCTCCAGGGAAGTATATATAACGATTCTACCTCTAACGTGCCGAGGGCTTTTGTGGTAGGAGAGAGTGTAGGGTTAAATAATTCGGACTATTTTGTTATCAAGTCGACCCGCGGCATGTCTGACTCGTCTCAAAAGTGGAGCTATATCGATAGAACCGGGATCCCCTACGATTGGGGAGTCGGTGACACGAACAGACTGCTTGCAGGTGACTATGTTACCCTAATCAGACCGCAAACAGGAGAGAATGTATATAGGCAGCTTATTACTAGTTCAACCGGTGTATTTACAGCTACCCTAGCAAACTATACAAACTTTCAGCTCAGGCCCGGAGACATTATTTATGGAATAGACAATACCTTACCCAGAATGCCCTTTAACAGAACTGATTATTTTATAGCCAAGCCTGCTACAATGCCCACTTTTTGCGCTCCTGGCACAGGAATTCTTTACAAGGCAACAGTTAATCATAATAACGGCAATATGACACAATACCCGTTGATGGATTGCGTTTTGGCCATGAGGGTAGAGCTTGGCCTAGATATGAATGACAACGGTATTATCGGCACGTATGCCTCGGGATTAAGCGGCGATACTGCGGGCGGCCCCGTAAATAATGTTACAGATTCGTCTTATGAGTCCGAAGGCGCATCACCCTCTAATGTTCAGGCCGTTCTTACGAATCCCCTGATGTTAAGGAACAGGTTGAAAGAGGTAAGGGTATATGTGCTTGCGCATGAAGGGCGCAGAGACCCTGATTATACATATTCGAACGCAGCAACCGTAGATCTGGGTGATTTTTTGAGCATTGGGTTCCGGGGGGCAATTAATCTGAGTACACTTGTCGGCGACGACTACGTGAGATACCGCTGGAAGGTATATCGTGCGGTTATTAAAATGAGCAATCTATAATAAAGGTTGATGATATGAAACGTTTAAAGAATGAAAAAGGTATTGCACTGGTGACGGCGCTGCTTCTGACGATGGTAATAATGGCTATCATACTTGCAGTCATATATATGGTCATCCAGGGCACAAAGGTATCAGGTTTGCAAAAGCATTATCAGACTGCGCGCGACGCTGCCTATGGCGGCATGGATGTTACTGTCAAGGATATTTTACCAAGGGTGATTATGGGGACGACCCTGTCAAATGCCTTAGCAGGCTATGCAGATCCAAATATAACATGGACAGCCGAAGATAACGCCTGTTTCTCTTCCAAGCTGAGTTTTACGCCGGATTACTGGAATTGCGGCTCAACTGCTAATGCTCGGTCTGCCGATGTAAAGACGTATCCTGATTTCAGATTCACACTTGCCGGTATTACCGGACAGGCAAATTTTGTGGTTTACGCCAAGGTTGTAGAGACGATCACTAGTCTACCTGTAGGACTATGCACTTCCCAACCCTGTAGGGCGGGAAACACAAGCTCCGCTCCCGTGATTCTTGAGGGAGAGGCGGTGTCGGCTTCAAGCACCGGCATCAATATGCCTGCGCATTTCCCCTTCCTATACAGGATTGATTTGCAGGCGGAACGCTCAACGAACCCTGATGAAAGAGCCAATCTCACCGGCGTTTACGCCTACTGATATCATATGAATGCAAGGACCATATTATTTTCAACTGCTTTACTGGTTGCTCTGATACTATTGGCGTTCTTTTTTATCTATTCTCCTTCTAGGTCCGGCGATTTGTCAAAGGTCGATACTGCCAGGGCTGTTTTGAAGGATGAAAACCGGCAGGCGGAAGCCGGTATAGAGGCGAAAAACGCTACTTTAAAACCGGAAATCAGGAGCGCGGGCTTTCAAAGGCGCAGCCTCGGAGATATTGACGAGTTGAAGGTGGTCCCTGCCTCATCGGGTGAGAAGGTTACCTTCAGTTACGAATGGATGAAAAACGGCCAGTTTGCCGGCAGGGAAGATTCTATTTCCGGTTTTAAAAGAGGAGACAAAATTTCCGTAAAAATAATCGCTTCCGACGGCAAGATATCCAGTGACGCCAGGACCTTTGAAACAGAGATTATGAACGTTCCTCCGAAGTTTCTGGCTTCCACTGAATATGAAATAAAAGACGATACTCTGACTTATCATGTGAAAGCTACCGACGCCGATGGTGATGCCATTAAGTATGAGCTGATCGGCGCCCCGCAGGGCATGGCAATAGATAAAAACGGGGTCGTGAAATGGACCTTCGGAAAAGAGATCAGCGGCAAGGTAGATGTGAAGATCAAGATTTCCGACGGGCATGGCGGAGAAAATAGCCGCGAACTGCCTTTTAATATCGAACCCAGGTAGCAGGTTTTATTTTATCTTTCCCCTTCTGTACTGGATATACGCGTCTTTCATTGCCGCATAAGGATCGATGGCGGCATTTTTCAGATCTTCATATTCGGTGTACTTCAAAGAACCCCTGTTTATGTTGTCTCCGCCTGAAATCGCAATCGGCCAATAAAAAGGCGCAATGTAGCTGGTCGGCGTAAGATAACCGTCTGCAACTGTTCCGACAGCATCCCTGAATGAATACGGGCCCATGAACGGCAATACGAGATAAAAACCTTCACCGATGCCGTAATGTCCCAAAGCGAGCCCTATATCGGCTTCCTGGGGCTTTATTGAAAAAGGATCTCCGGCGGCCATGTCGAAAAGCCCGGCCATGCCGATAGTGGAGTTTATGCCGAAACGGACCAGTTCATTCCCCGCGCACTTGGGCTTTATCTGGACTGCGCAGCTGACAAAACGGACAGGCATGGCGAGATTGTCGAAAAAGTTGCGGCCGTTCATGCGCAGCTCTTCGGGCAGGGTGTTGTTATAAACCTTGTAAAAAGGCTTCATGGCCCAGAAATAGACCTTGTCATTGAAGTCGAACATCACCCGGTTTATCGGTTCCAGGGGATCGGCGACTGTTTCCTGCTCGATATCATCAAGATCCCGGATAGACTGGGGGACTTTTACCCCAGTCTTGTCCGGCTCCTTTATTTCCATGTCAGTCTCTTCAAGCGCCGCGTCATCAACATATCCGTCGTCAATATTTTCCTGCAATTCGGGGTCCTGTTCATCCACTGCGGCAGATATCGAAGGGACAAAAAAGGAGAAAGATAATATAAATACCCCAACTATTCCGCACAGGGTCAGATGATTACGCTTAAGCATTCCTGTCATTTTCCTTTTGGTTTGCCGGCAAAGGCGTCTGTTTTTTCTTTAAGCGAAGAGATCAGGCTGTCAAAGCCCTTCTTGTCCATAACGCTGACAAAATCAGACCGCGTAAGCGCGAGCTGGCTGACTTCCAGTATCCTGATGTCCACAACCCGCCATTTGCCGGATATGCGGCGCATTATATACTTGAATTCGACGACGCTTTTCCCATCGGGATTGAGAATACTGCTCGATACTGCAACCGTACTCGAATCAATCTGGGAACTCCTGGAAATCGTGAATTTTTCACCCGAATAGCCGTCAAACCTTGCGGCATAGGTTGCGACAGTCCATGCGCTGTATGTTTTCATGTACAGGTTCTGTTGCGCCGGCGTCAGCTTTTTCCAGTGCCTTCCCATAGCCCTGCTTCCCATAAAGGACAATGCGAAAACATCTTTGATTACGGGTTCAAGGAGCTTGTATCGTCCCTGATAGCCGAGTTTATCGGCCTTTTTCATCGATTCAAGAACCGAGGCGTTGAATTTGGCTATTGCGGCATCGGGCTTCTTTTCAGCCGAATATACATCTGACGGATAGCAGAAATAAAGAAGCGCAAAAAGTAATAAGGCGGGGATTGACAGGAAACAAGCCGTTTTTCGTAAAATTGTCATATTATTTTCCATAAACTGAGATATTATGAATTTGAGCGAACCACGCTCTTGTATGTTATATTAACCAATTCACGGTCATAATGCAATTTTGGCCGGAACAGACCCGAGATGACATCCAGACAATATCCCATAAGACTCCTTAAATGGTGGGTCGGGCTTATGACCCGCCATCATGTGTTCGTGACAATGGCGGTTATGATCCTTACGGCCGCTATCGCTTTTTATTGTGCGGAAAACTTCAGGATCAATACCGATATGTCGGGCATGATATCGGAAAAACTCCCTTTCAAACAACTGGACAATGATTTCTCCAGGGCATTCCCCGATTTTGGCGATGTTATTGTTGTTGTGATAAAAGCCGGGACTGCCGACGATGCGATACGGGCGAGAACTACTGCTGCAGCCCGGCTGAGACAGGAGAAAGAGCTCTTTAAAAGCGTATCAGAGCCGGGCGGAGGGGACTTTTTCGAAAAGAACGGTCTGCTGTATCTGGAGGTCGGGGAACTGGAAGGGTTGTCTGAGCGTCTTGCGGAGGCTCAGCCCCTTATGGGCCTTTTATCCAGTGATTTCAGCATCCAGGGGTTGTTAGGCGTTCTTGAAAATGCGCTGAAGTATCAGGCGGAAGACGGTTCCACCGACAGTAGGCTTATCAATCTGGCCGACCGCATGCAGGAAGCGTTTGAAAACGCCGCGCAAAAACGTGAATTCGGCATGAAATGGGAGAGCCTGCTGATGGATGAAAAGGCTGCGGCGTCGCAGCACAGGCAGTTCATCATGGTGAAGCCCTATTTCGATCCCGCTGATCCCTCGTCCGGCGAGGCGGCGCTCAGGGCCGTGCGGGCTGCGATTTCCGCAGCCGGACTCGACAAGTCGGTGAGCGTGCGCCTTACCGGCGATATAGCCCTTGCCCAGGATAATTATATGACGGTAATGGACAGTGTGGGCGTTGCCACAATTCTCTCGATCGCGCTGGTCGGCCTTGTGCTCTTTATCGGACTCGGCTCTGCCCGTCTTGTGACAGCGGGCATGACAACCCTTGCGGTCGGTCTTGTCTGGACCACCGGATTTGCCTTGTTTGCCATTGGGAGTCTGAATCTGATCTCCGTGACTTTTGCGGTCCTTTTTGTAGGGCTCGGGATAGATTACAGCATTCAGGTCTGTCTTCGTTACCGGGAGCTGATCGAAAGCGGTTCGGAACAGGACGAGGCCGTGCTGACCACTGCGGCAGGGGTGGGCAGAGGACTTCTCCTGAGTTGTATAACCACGGCAATCGGGTTTTACGCTTTTTTGCCGACTCCCTATGAAGGAGTGGCCGAACTCGGACTGATATCGGGCACAGGCATGTTCATAAGCTTTTTCGTCAATCTCACGCTGCTTCCGGCCTTGCTCATGGTCATGCCGCTGAAAAAAAAAGGGATAAAACGTCGCGAGCTACTTCCCCGCTTCTCATTCCCCTACCGGTATGCGCGCGCTGTCTGCATCGCGGCGCTTGTAATCGGCCTTGCAGCGTCCATGACCCTGCCTGGAGTATATTTCGATTATAATCCGCTGAATCTTTATGATCAGTCGTCCGAATCTATTGTCGCGCTGAAGGATATGTTTGAAGACACCGATGTTCCTCCCTGGACTATTTCTGTCCTGGCAGGCAGCGGGCAGGAGGCGCGGCGCATTGCGGAAAGTCTGGGCAGCGTCAAAGAGGTGAAGGCTGCGGCGACTATTTATGATTTTGTGCCCGAAAAACAGGAAGAAAAGATGGAGATCCTTTCGGATATAGCCCTGTTTATGCAAAGGCCGCCGGAGGGAAAGATAAAGGAAGTGGATTACGGGCAGAAGCTTGCCGCGCTCGAACGTTTTGAGAGCGGGCTGAGGAGATTGAAGGAATCGAAGGACGGGCGGCAACTGGATCATATTGACCGCCTGCTCGGTTCCGTCGCTGTTTTCAAAGAGGCGCTCAAGACGCCCGAGGCCGGCAAAGAGGCCTTTGACAGGCTCGAAAAGGGATTATTCTCGGGACTGCCCGGCCTTCTGAAAAGGCTCGACGTATTGCTGCATCCATCAGTAGTAAAATATACCGACATCCCGGAAGAAATCGTCAGGCAGTATGTCACTCCCCAGGGCGTTTACAGGGTCCAGGTTATTCCGAAAGAGAATGTACTGGACAGAGAGTCGCTGGCGGCTTTTGTCGGCGCAGTGAGGTCTGTCGAACCCGCAGCCACCGATGCGCCGGTGACTATATATGAAACCGGAAGCGTTGTCTCTTCGTCCTTCAGGCTCGCAACACTGCTTGCTCTCGGCGCGGTCATATTTGTCCTTCTTGCGGAATTGCGCAGCATAAAGACAACGGTATTGATATTGTTGCCGCTGCTGCTTTCCATCCTGCTGACGGCGGCGTTTTCGGTTTTGTTTTCCATTCCGCTCAATTATGCCAATGTCATAGTGCTCCCGCTTCTCATAGGTGTCGGCGTGCATAGCGGCATCATGTTCATGATCAGATATCTCAGCGAACCGCCGGAAGACGGCAACATGATTGGCACGAGCACTGCCAAAGCGGTATTTCTCAGTTCAGTGACCATGATCATCAGCTCCGGAACGCTCATATTTTCAAATCACAGGGGGATAGCCGGCATAGGGGCGCTCCTCACCGTCTGTTTTGCATTGCTGCTCTTCTCAATACTTATCCTTTTGCCGGCCCTGACGAGGCTTTTCCCGAGGGAAAGGGCGGAATGACGGCGCCGCAAAAAGGGTCAAGATTTATTGTCTTTGCAGCCGATGACCTTGGGCGAAGCGTATCCGTCAACGAGGCCGTATTCGAGGCTTATGAAAGCGGTCTTTTGACTGCCTCAAGCTTGATGGCGGGAGGCGACGCCTTTCATCAGGCCGCAGAAGCGCTTGGCGGCCGCGAAGGCCTTGACGTAGGGTTGCATGTAACCCTTTGCGACGGGAAGGCGGTATTGCCGCACTCCGACATCCCCGATCTTACGCTCCCTGACGGTTCTTTTTTTGAGAGTCCTGCCGCAGTATGGATCGGGTTGAGCAGGAAATATCTGATGGCCCAGGCAGAGCGCGAGATTGAGGCCCAGTTCGACAGGCTTGCTGCGGTTGGTATAAAACCATGTTATGTAGACAGTCATCACCATTTGCATATGCATCCCGGACTCTTCGGCCCGGTCTGCAGGATAGCCGCCGACAGGGGTGTCTCATGGATTCGTGTGCCGGGCGAACCGGCGCGGGTTGTCTATGGCTTAAGCTCCGGCGGGCGCGGACTGATCTCTTTCATAGAGCATGCTGTTTTCGCAACCCTCATGCCTTCCAATAAAAGAAAGGCGGCAAGTCATGGTTTGCGGTGCGCCGACCGCGTATATGGGCTTTCTCATTCGGGAAACATCACCGAAGAATATCTGCTTGCCCTTATTGAAAGCATGGCCGTTTCGGGAGGATCGTTTGTCAATGAAATATTCTGCCATCCCGACAAGGCTTCTGCCGCTGGAATGACCGATTTAAAGGCGCTCAAGTCGGCCGCAGTTGCCGCCAGGCTGGATTCTTTGGGCATAAAAGGCATAGGATATACCGGCTTGTTGTGAAGGGCTGTGATTGGGATTTTTTAGGCTTAAGGAGAGTTTATGAAGACTTTTATTGTTATTCTGATCGCTACATTGAGCGCCGCTGTCGGGGAGGTTCTTCTCAGTTACGGAATGAGAAGGCACGGAGAGATCGATCTGATGGAGCCGTCACACTGGATAGACATGATAACCGCTGTGGTCAGAAATCCGTATGTGCTTGCCGGGGTTGTATTGCTCGCCGTTTATTTCTTTCTGTATCTTGCGGCCCTGTCCTGGGGAGACATAAGCTATGTAATGCCGCTTACCGCAATGTCCTTTGTCTTTGTGGCTCTTATGGCTAAATTCGCGCTTCACGAAAATATCTCGATCTATCGGTGGGCGGGAACAATCCTGATCGTTGTCGGTATATCCTTAGTCGTATTTGAAAATAGCTGGGGGAAAACAGCGATGTACGGAGATCCGCCGGTGAGCGAAGAAGGACAAAAAACGGCGGTCGGATCCGAAACGGACAAGTGACCGGTATTGCGCTGACCTGATGATTACATTTATTATATATAATAACTCATCATATTTTAAATTAAGGTTTATGGATGGAATACAGATGGAAGACAAGATAAAAAATAGTGTAAAAAAGATATTCAACCTCCGGACGATGTTCGATCCGGCAGTTTCGCCTGCGGCCTCCCCGCATGAGTCCCAAACGGCTTCGGATGACGGAGACCTGACCGAAGAACTGGAAATGGCCATAGCCAGGACCCAGTCGTACTATTTTGAACAGCAGGATGGAGACGGTTACTGGTGGTATGAGCTTGAATCGAACGTAACGATAACGGCTGAGTATCTTATGCTGCTTCACTACCTCGGACTGAATTCCGCTGAAAAAGACAGGAAGATCTCGAATTGTCTGCTGAAAAAACAGGGGCCTGACGGCTCCTGGGCGATCCATTTCGGGGGAAAGGGAGATATCAGCACAACTGTTGAGGCATATTTCGCGCTCAGGCTGGCCGGCTATTCGCCCGATGATCCGCGTTTGCGCAAGGCGTCCGAATTTATCCTCGAACATGGCGGGGTAGAGGCGTCGAGGGTGTTCACGAGAATATTCCTGGCTCTTTTCGGGGAATTCAACTGGAAGGCTATTCCATCGATACCTGTCGAGTTAAACCTTTTGCCGTCCTGGTTTCCGATAAATGTTTATATCTTTTCGAGCTGGGCAAGGGCTACTATAATCCCTCTGTCGATACTACTTGACCAAAGGCCGGTTAAGCCGCTGCTTGGTGGAAATTCGATGAGGGCTTTATACCTGGATCCGGACAAGCTGCCGCATTTGACAGTATATAAGCTGCCCGTTTTTTCGCTCAAACATATCTTTGTGGTCCTCGATCATATCTTCAAGGTTTGGGAGCAGTTTCAGTTCAGGCCGCTTAGAAGGCTGGCTCTGAAAAAGACCGAGAGATGGATACGCGAACATCAGGAACCGTCCGGCGACTGGGGCGGCATACAACCGGCAATGGTAAACGGCATCTGGTCGCTCGTGACGAGAGGATACAGTGTTTCGCATGGGACCATCAAGAGGGGCCTGACGGCTCTCGAAAGATTCTCCATAGAGACCGAAGATGAACTGTCGCTGCAGTCCTGCATCTCTCCGGTATGGGACACCGCGCTTACGGCCTTGGCCCTGGAGTATTCGGGTGTGAACAAGGATCATTTTTCGGTGTTGCAGGCCTCCAAATGGCTTTCATCTCAACAGATATTCCGTAAGGGCGACTGGAGCGTAAAACGTCCGGACCTGCCGCCAGGCGGATGGGCCTTTGAATTCGACAACAACTGGTATCCTGATATCGATGATTCGGCCGTTGTTCTTATGTTCCTTTACAGGCATCTGGACAAGGAATTTATCAGCCCGGAAAATCTCGAGAGCGGCCTTCGCTGGATACTCGGCATGCAGGGAAAGGACGGCGGCTGGGGGGCCTTTGATGTCGATAACAATATGAAGCTTCTCAACCAGCTTCCGTTCGGAGACCTTGAGGCAATGATCGATCCGAGCACCTCGGATATTACCGGAAGGGTGCTTGAAGTGCTCGGAATTGCGGGATATGACCTTTCACACAAAGTTGTGCAACGGGGCATAAAGTTTATAAAAAAGAACCAGGAGACTGACGGTTCCTGGTGGGGGAGATGGGGAGTAAATTATATCTACGGCACTTGGTCTGTGCTGTGCGGGCTCGCGTCTATAGGGGAGGACATGACAAAACCTTACGTGAGATACGCTGTGAGGTGGCTGAATAGTGTTCAGAAGCCCGATGGCGGTTGGGGAGAATGCTGTGAGTCTTACGAAGACCCCAAATTAAAAAGCTGTGGTCAAAGCACACCATCGCAAACAGCCTGGGCCATGCTGGCCTTAATGGCTGCAGGAGAAGGCTTATCGGAAGCAGTCCAAAAGGGAGCGGAATTCCTGCTTAACAGGCAGAGGCCTGACGGCGCCTGGGATGAAGAGGAGTTTACAGGGACCGGTTTCCCGAAATATTTTATGATCAGGTATCACAACTACAGGAACTGTTTCCCGTTAATGGCCCTCGGAAAATATCATTCCGTGATTGCGAGAAAAGGCAAGGAGCAGTGAGGGCGCTGGTAACCGGCGCAACCGGTTTTATCGGTTACCATGTCGCAAAATATCTTGCTGGAAAAGATTTCCAGGTGACGGCTCTTGTCAGGCCGGGCAGGAACGTCTCAGCGCTGCAGGCGCTGGGTGTGACGATAAGTTGGGGAGACGTCAGGGACCTTTCATCAATTGCAGATGCCCTGAAAGGCTGCAATCTGCTTTTTCATCTGGCCGCCGATTACCGCCTGTGGATTTCCGATCCTGATAAGATGTATGAAATTAATGTGCAGGGGACAAAAAATGTAATGTCGGCTGCTATGGATGCAGGTGTCGATAGGGTAGTGTATACAAGTTCGGTGGGAGCCCTTGCTGCAAGCTCAGACGGCAGTCTTTCGAACGAAGACACGCCTGTGCAGTTGAGCGATATGATCGGGCCTTACAAGAGGACAAAGTTTCTGGCTGAGAGAGAGGTTTACGGCTTTATCGGAAAAGGTCTCCCAGCTGTAATCGTGAGCCCCTCAACGCCGGTGGGAGACAGGGACACAAAACCTACGCCCACAGGGAAGATAATATTGGATTTTCTTAACGGCAGGCTGCCGGCTTATCTCGACACAGGCCTTAACTTTGCGGATGTCGAGGATGTGGCTTGCGGGCATTGGCTGGCGTACCTGCACGGCAGGGTCGGTGAAAAATACATTCTTGGCAACAGAAACATGAGTCTCGGGGATTTTCTCAAAACCCTTGCCGCGGTTTCAGGCAGAAAGGCGCCTGTTGTTCGCCTGCCGTATTTTCCGGTCCTTTCCGCAGCGTATGTAAATGAATTTATTTCTCGGATAACGAAAAGGGCGCCCATGATACCACTTTCAGGTGTAAGAATGGCCAGAAAATACATGTATTTCGACTGTTCAAAGGCAGTCAGGGAACTGAACCTGCCGCAGCATCCGATAGAGGCGGCCCTGCGCAGGGCGATTACGTGGTTTGCCGATAACGGATATGTGCTTAAACAGGAGTCGGCGCGATGAGATTCCCTCTAGCTCTTCAGGTATCGATGGTAAAGTCTTTTATCCGGAATGCAGTTGCGGGCAGGAAGATATTCCCTCTTGTTCTCATGCTGGAGCCGACGCACCGTTGTAATCTATATTGCGCGGGATGCGACAGGATAAGATTGCACAACGATGAGTTCCCGGCAGACCTGACCCTGGATGAATGCGTAAATTCCATTGTCGATTCCGGGGCTCCCGTCATTACGATCACCGGCGGAGAGCCGCTGATGTACCCCGATGTCAAACCCCTGATACAGAAGACGCTTGCGCTCGGGAAACATATCTATCTATGTTCAAACGGGCTGCTCATGGATTCCTTTCTCGATACTATTGAACCGACTTCCTCTCTTACCCTGAATATCCATCTTGACGGCATGGAAGAGACGCATGACCGGATTGTCGACAGGCCCGGCACATTCAGGACGGCTGTCGAGGCGATAAAAAAGGCTCGCAGGCTCGGGTTCAGGGTCAGCACCAACACGTCGGTATATAAAAATACGGACATCAGGGAGCTTGAAGAGCTGTTCGGGCTTCTGAAGGATATAGATATTACAGGGATCCTTGTTGCCCCGGCGTTCAGCTATGAGACTGTCGGCGATGATATTTTTCTTTCAAGAGATGAGGTGGCTGAAAAATTCGGACAAATGGAAGGGCTGTTCAGAAAATATCCGTTCATGAATTCCCCCTTATATCTTGATTTTCTGATGGGCAAGAGGGATCTGAAATGCACACCCTGGGGGAATCCGACCCGCAATCCGCTCGGCTGGAAATCGCCCTGTTATCTGATTACGGACCGATATTATAAGTCTTTTGCGGAGATGATCGAAAAGACAGACTGGGAAAGGTATGAAAACAGGACCGATCCAAGGTGCAGGGATTGTATGGTGCATAGCGGGTTTGAGGCGAGCGCCGCAAGAAGCGCCTTTTCGCGGCCGTGCGATCTTCTGCGGATGACACTCTGGAACATGCGCAAGAATTGATGGAATCATTTATAGAACAACTCGGCAATACAATTTTGCTCAGACCGTATGTATTCATCTATCTTGCGGTCTATCTTGCCGGCTGTTCGATGACCTTTGGTCTCAAGCGGGCGCTCGTCTTTATTGTTCCCGGCTATCTTATTACCTGGCTTTCTGAGTTCAGCTCCATCCATACAGGCATACCGTATGGGCTCTATTATTACATCGAACATACAAAGGGCTATGAACTCTGGGTATTCGGGGTCCCCTTCATGGATTCACTGAGTTATGTTTTCTTGACCTATGCAAGTTATTCCATGGCCCTTTTTACGATGTCTCCGGTGATATGCTCAAAGGGCATGATCTACCTTCTCGAAACGCATGCCATACGCCGGTCGTTATTCACTACTGCGCTGGCCGCCCTGTACTTTGTATATCTTGATATCATCATTGATCCCGTATCGCTTCAGGGCGGCAAATGGTTTTTGGGCCAGATATACGGATATGGCGGAACGGGAGAATATTTCGGGGTGCCGATATCGAATTTCGCCGGATGGGTTATCGTCGGCTTCATACTGGTATTTGTGTTTCAGATGATCGACGCTATTATGACTCGCAGGGGAGTCGGGGATTACATCGCCTTTAACGCCGGGTTCCGGCACATGATAGGCATGGGGCTGTACGCGGGCATAATGGTTTTTATTGTCTTCATTTCATTTTATATCGGGGAGAATAATATCGGGTGGGTCGGTATATTTATTATTGCCCTGCCGGTGTTTCTTTTATGGGCTGTTACACGCATCAAGATCTCAATGGCAGATACCGGCGCATGCCTTGAGGCCCACATCAGGGATTTCCCTGAAGCCGCCGGGCGCGCATACAGCATGGCGCGGGCTGTTTCATCGGGGAGACACACATGAGATTGGCAATATTCGGAGCGCTTCCGTCGGAACTTAAATGGGTAATTAAAGAGCTTGGCGCGATAAGGGGCGGATCAAGAAATAAGTATCATGTATATTATGCCTCTTGTAACTCAATAGAAATCTCGGTGGTAATAACTTCTGTCGGAGGAGTGAATGCCCTGGCCGCCCTTGAATCCATATTTATGGAGTTCCAGCCTGATGCGGTTCTCTCAACCGGCTATGGCGGGGCTTTGTACAAGGGCGCTGAAGAAGGAGAACTCGTCTGGGCGTCCGATTATGTATTGCTTCCCGAAAAAGGAGACGCAGTTTCCCTCCAAAACGGGAACGCCTGTGATATGTTTGCAAAACTTTCTCAGTCCGTGCGGATGAAGAAGGGAACGGTGGTTACCGTCGGACGGATCACCGGGAAAAAGGATGTCATCGGGCGATTGTCTGCAGGCATTCAGAATCCTGTGTGCGACATGGAGACCTTTATGCTTGCTGAATTTTGCCTGGAAAAGGACATAAGATTTTTTTCGCTAAGAGCCATTTCCGACCTGGCGAATCAGGATATACCACTTGAAGTGGCAAATATAGTAAATACGGCCGGAGTGCCTGACATCGGACGCGCAATAAAAGTAGTTTTGCGCAGGCCGTGGCTCCTGTTCCTGCTGATCCGCCTCGCTTCGAGTTCGCGCAAGGCTTCTGAGAATTTATGGCCTGCGGTAAGGGCTCTGATCGGGCAATTGCGTTAGCCAAGGCTGATGACGGTTGTCGAAAGTATAGAAATAATCCTTGGCATTCTTATTCTTGCGGGCAGCTCATACTGGCTGATCGCAATATACGCCGTTAACCGTTTTTTCGGCCCTGTGGAAAATAATTCCTCTTTGCAGTCTCCGCCGGTTTCGATACTGAAGCCGCTGAAGGGAATCGATTCCGAACTGGCCCGTAACATCGGGAGCTTTTGCGAACAGGATTATCGCGAATATGAGTTGGTTCTTGGATTTAACAAACCTGGCGATACGGAGCTTCGTGAGGCTACGCGGATAGTTGACGCAATGTCCTTCAGGAACGCCAGGATTGTCTCTTCGGAATGCGAACTCGGGGCAAATCAGAAAGTATCGAATCTGCAGGGGATCTTAGATGAATGCGCCTATCCGCTTATCGCGCTGAGCGACAGCGATATGAGGGTGGACAAAGACTATCTCAGGACTATAGTGAGTGAATATCAGGCGGCTGAGGATATCGGTATGGTCACATGCCTGTATAAGATCAGCGATCCGAAGAGCTGTGGAGCGGCCTTTGAATCCATGTCCAATGCGCTGGATTTTCTTCCTTCTGTGCTTGTAGCCGAAAGACTTGAGGGGGTCAGCTTCGGGCTGGGAGCCTCCATGCTTTTTTCGAGAAGCGCCCTTGATGAAATCGGGGGATTCCGCGCCGTGGCGGATTATCTGGCTGATGACTATCAGATCGGCAACAGGATTTCGAAAAAAGGTTTGAAGATAGTCATCTCGAAATATGTTGTTGAGGATATGGCCGGCCGCATGGATTTTCCGGACTATTTCAGACATCAGCTCAGGTGGGCAAGGACGGTCAGGGCCAGCAGGCCGGCGGGGTATTTCGGCAGCGGCATATCGCATATAATATCTTTTGCAATTTTGCTGTGCATATTCAGAGGAGCTGATCCGATATCGCTGTCGGCCCTTGCGTTTGCCGTCTCATTACGGTTTGCAATGGCGGCCCTGGTTTACAACCGGGTGATCAAAACTCGCTCCTGGCTGAAATGGCTTATTCTCATGCCTGTTAAAGACATTCTGGCGTTCCTGATATGGATTGGCGCGTTTGTTGGATCGAAGGTTACCTGGAGGGGCGCGGTTTACGATATAATCAGGGACGGCAGGATCAGAAAGACCGGTTAATCATAATTACCAGACGCAATATATCATAATTCCTGTGACTGAGATCACTATATTTATTCTGAAATAAGCATATAATATGCGAATATTTTAACAATCTGCAATATATAAAACCGCTGGATTTATTTCCCGCATTAATATAGAATTATGAAAGATGTCTTCAATAGGGGGATATATGAAAAGGGGCATTTTATTTCTTCTGGCGCTTTTTTATGTTCTGGTTACGTTCGGTTTTTCAGCAGCGCAGGAAAGTCGTATAAATCATCCCAGTAATATCGGAACAAATGAGCACCCGCGTCACATTATGAAGCCGGATCAGCCGACGCTTCAGAAGTGGGTAAAGGCGCATGAAAACGCCCCGCGTGCGACGTTCAATTCCTGGAAGCTGCAAAGATTAAGGCAGGCTCAGGCCACTTCGACTCCTACATCCATAAATAACCTTTCCCTTCTCTCCTACAGTCCATATGAACGCAATCAGGGAAGCTGCGGAAATTGCTGGGTATGGGCCGGAACAGCCTTGATGGAGATAGAAAACGGATATCAGAACAGCGTACAAAACAGGCTTTCGATACAGCATTTTGATTCGTGCTATACGGAGGATTTTGCCTGTAACGGGGGATGGTTGTCTGAATTTGCAAACTGGTATAGAAGCTGGAGTTATGCCGTGCCGTGGTCGAACACCAACGCTTTCTATGCAGACGCACATGTTTCTTCCAGTCAAAGAGCCTCTTCGGTTTCGTGCGGAAGTATTGGAACATCCACTGAATATCCCATTTCGGCTATTTCAGTCGAAAATATTCCCACAGCGGGGGCCGGCCAGGCAAACGCGATAGCAAACATCAAGGCAACATTGAATGAAGGCAAGGGCGTATGGTTCGCCTTTTATCTGGCCAATGGAACCGACTGGACTGCCTTTGACAATTTCTGGAGCTACCAGGGAGAAAGCGCCATATGGACCCCCGATTCATATTGCGGTAAAACATATAGCTATAGCTCCGGAGGCGGTCACGCTGTCGCTATTGTCGGTTACAACGATGATGACGCCGATACGGCAAATCATTACTGGATAGTTTTGAACAGTTGGGGCACTAATGCCTATAGCGACGGAACGCCGTATTCCGGCTACACTGCGCGTCCCAACGGTCTGTTCAGGCTCAAGATGTATATGAACTATGACTGCCAGCTCAAGGATCCCGGGTATTCCAATTTTTCAAATGTGGAGTTCAGCAACATCAACATGACTTATGCCGTAACGCCTGCGACATATTCCGTCAGCGGAACAGTCAGCAGCGGATCGGGTACGGTTATTTCCGGCGCGACCATATCGATTGGAAGCAAGTTGGCGACTTCCGGTTCAGACGGGACCTACACAATAAGCGGCCTGGCCGCAGGCTCATATACAGTGACCGTATCCAAATCGGGCTACAGTACGCTCAGCAGCAGTATCACCGTGTCGACGGCGAATATAACAAACGCAGACTTTTCGTTAACCGCGGTTGCGACCAGCTACAGCATGAGCGGGACCGTCTATTCGGGGAGGTCGGCTCTTTCAGGCGCAACTGTTTCTATTTCCGGGAAGACTGCAACAACGAACAGGTACGGACAGTTTTCATTCAGCGGTATTCAATCAGGAACATATACACTGACTATTTCAAAGCTGGGCTACACAACATACACCAATTCTTCATATCCTCTCACATCAAACCAGTCCGGCCTGAGGTTTTCGTTGACACAGGAACTTTATTCGGTGAGCGGCACGGTTTACAGGTCCGGATCCGGAGAGGTTCTGTCAGGCGCAACGGTTCGTATAGGAAACAAATCTGTCAGAACGAACAGCGGGGGAAAATTTACATTCGGTAAATTGACTTATGGAACCTATAGCCTCCGCATATCAAAAAACCGCTATTCCACTTTCACTAACAGATCATTTAGTGTTTCAGACAACCTGTCAGGATTGAGCTTCTATCTGAATCGGGCTCGGCGAGGCATATCCGTAAGTCCGTAAGGCGGCAACTGGCGCGCTTTACCTTGGAATCTGAATCACAGGGTTAAAAAAAGAAGGCAGGATATCCCGTCTTCTTTTTTTAACCGACCATGTCAGTATTTTCCGCGTCTATATGTTATGCACAGTTAATAAGGGGTTGGTTGAAGATCCGGAAATTCTGATATTATCTGGTATTATATTGTTATTGATATGAAACTTCATATTGTTCAACCGACACATTATACCGACCGCGTCAGCCGGAGGCTGTTCAGGATAGATAAGCTGTCTGTTTCGCCTCTCACGTTGCCCTATCTTGCCGCTCTTGTGCCCGACGGTGTCGACCTTACGCTCATGGATGAGAGGACCGGCGGTCTTGACACTTCAGTCCGGTGCGACTGCGTGTTCATGACCCTCTGGACTCTTAATTCGATTCGCGCATATGAACTCGCCGATGATTATCGTAATCGCGGAATAAAAGTCGTTATGGGCGGCCCGCACTGTTATTTCCATGCAGACGAGGCATTGCGGCATGCCGATGCGGTTGCGATTGGTGAGGGTGAAAATCTCATCCCCGTGATAATCTCCGACCTTTCTGCCGGAAGACTGAAAAAGGAATATCGGACCGACCAGCCTCATGATCTTGTCGGCCTGCCGCTTCCTCGCCGGGATCTTGTCCGCAGCGACAATATTAAGAGGTTTCATGCGGTCGCTGTCCAGACATCGCGCGGGTGCCCGAACTCCTGCGAATTCTGTTCTGAGCGCATGTATCTGGGGCCGCGATATCGCATGCGGCCTGTTGATGAGGTAATCGAAGAGGTAAGGGCGGTGAAGAGCAAGCAGATACTTTTTGTCGACAGCACGCTTGCGGGTTCGAGATCACGCACAATGCAGCTTATGGAAAAACTTATTCCGTTCAAACTCAGATGGTCGGCTCTCTGGACGGCTGACAGGGCGCTGGACAGGGAATTTATGGAACTTGCCAAAAGAAGCGGGCTATTGCATATCAATATTGGCATTGAAAGCATAAAGCAGGAAACACTTGACGGACTGAACAAGAGGACGACTACCGCCTCAAAATTGACCGATATGATCAGGACCTTGCGGGATATGGACATAAGTTTTTCGTTCAATCTGATCTTCGGTTCGGACACCGACACAAAGGATGATTTCGGGTCAACGCTCAGGTTTCTGATGGATAATAAGGTGCATGCCGCTTTTTTTAATACTCTTGCGCCGCATAAAGGCACGCGTATGTATGATGATCTTCTGGCGCAGGGCAGGCTGATCGACCCGGATAATATCAACAGATGGCCGGGGCTTGCGGCTGAAATCATCCCGAAAAACTACAGCGCCGCAGATCTTGAAGATGGGATACGCGACATGTATAAAAAATTCTATTCATGGCGTTCTATTCTGCGAAGGCTGCCGCTGCCATTGTCCGAGGCGGCAATAGCGTCGTGGGTTGTGAATATTTCACAGAGAAAGATGACAAAAGGGAATATAGAAGACTTTGACGATTTCTGATCTGCCGCCTATAAGTGTCCTATTAAAAAATATTTTTGAATGGGGAATCGGCTCTATTCAGCCAGCAGTCTGCCGAATTCCCGGGCCTTTTTGACGGCCTCGGTCTCGATCCGCAGGATGCCGGGTTCGCAAATCACATCTGCAAACATGCATGAGGCAAAACGGCAGCTTAACATTTCAGCAGGATGATTCAGCTGGATCTCTAGCACATCCAGGTTGTCTTTTATCGATCCGGCTCCGGTAGCCAGAAGCGCAATCATTTTCCCTGCCAGCGGGGTCCTGATTTCCCCGGTTTCTGAAATCTTGACCAGTGAATATATCCGGTCGATGAACATTTTTATCTGGGCTGTAAAACTCCACCAATACAGTGGGGTGGCAAAGACAATAACATCATACCTCGGGAGTGTCGATACAGCCTTTGCCAGGCCGTCTTTGATCGCACACTCGAATTTATCCGATTCCTGGCACTGCTGGCAGCCGATGCAGCCTGGCGCCTTGAATTCCAGGGCAAGGGCATCAATTACAGAGACCTCGGCCCCTGCTTCCTTTGCCGCATCCATTACCACTTCCGATATTGCGCGGGTATTTCCGTTCATCCTGGGACTTCCCTGAATAAAAACGATATTTCTTGACATATATCCTCCCTTTCCAACCAAAGAAATTTATCTGCAAAAGCTATTTCGACATACCATTAGCGCCATTTATTGCAAATCATTATATATTATAACTATTATCCGGCAAGATTGTGTTAATCCCAAAATTGTCATTGGAAACCGGAAAGGCCGTCATGAGTAATCATATCGAAGTCCCGGCGCGAAAATATCGTATCCGTTTTATGACAATAATATCGCCCGATTGACTGATAAACCCGTTAATGCCATATTATGCGCCGGCTGGTGAGCCTGTCGAACCATGGCGGGATGAGAGATGGATACTCATGACGGACATCCTATTTGTTTACAAAAAAATATCTTTCCATTGATGATTCCGGGTTCATTTCTATGAACGGTCATATCGACGGCAGGGAGCGATATATGAATTTGTGTCTTCATGCAGCGCATCCGGTTGAAAGAAAAAGGACTGAAGGGGTATAATTTCAGTTTAGATTCAGAGATTTGTCTATGATAACAGGGAGGTTTTGTGAACTGTATTGTCTGTATAAAACAGGTCCCTGATACCGCCGAGGTGCGGATCAATCCTGAAACCAACACGCTGATCAGGGAAGGCGTGCCGAGTATGATAAATCCCTTTGACATGCATGCGATAGAGGCGGCTGTCCAGATCCGCGAAAAGCTCGGCGGAAAGGTTACGGTCATAACTATGGGCCCGCCACAGGCAGATGTTGCGCTGAGAGAGGCTATATCCCTGGGAGCCGATGAGGCCAAGCTCATTTCCGATAGGGCCTTTGCGGGCTCCGACACATGGGCGACTTCATACACGCTTTCAATGGCAATCAGAAAGCTCGGGTTCGATCTCATCTTTTGCGGGAAGCAGGCTATTGACGGCGATACGGCTCAGGTCGGTCCTGAGGTGGCCGAGTTCCTCGATATTCCCCATGTGGCTTTTGTAAAGAAGATAGAAGAAATAAGCGATAAGACCGTCAGGGTCCATCGCCTGATGGATGACGGATACGATGTCGTGGAAGTCACGACTCCTGCGCTCCTTACGGTTGTAAAGGAGATAAATGTGCCGAGGCTTCCTTCCCTGAGGGGGAAAATGGCCGCAAAGAAGGCCGTTATAGAAAGGTTTGATTTCGCCTATATCGGGGCTGATGAGGACAAGGTAGGGCTGAAAGGTTCTCCGACCCAGGTGCGAAAGATCTTTGCGCCGCAGTCTAATGTCGTTAAAAAGACTCTTGAGGGAACACTCGAAGAACAGGTCGGCGCCCTTATCGAAGATCTGCGGGGTATGAAATGCGTATAACCATAGACAAAGACAAATGCACCGGCTGCGGCGCGTGCGCAGGCGCATGTCCTTTCAGCGCGATAGAGATCAAAGAAGGCAAGGCATTTATAAACGAGTATTGCAATGTCTGCAGGGCTTGTCTCAATTCATGCCCTGAAAACGCAATAATCGGGACCGAAGATGAGGCTGCGACTCCAGCCGCTGATTTCTCAGCCTACAAAGGTGTGTGGATATTTGCAGAACAGAGGGAAGGGGCGCTCGCTTCTGTAGGACTTGAACTGTTGGGCGAGGGGAGAAAGCTGGCTGATATCAGAAAAACAGAGCTGTGCGCAGTTCTTTTTGGAGCTTCAGATGCCGAGGCAAAGGAACTTGTCGCATGGGGCGCAGACAAGGTTTATCATGCGGAAGATCCGTTGCTCGATAAATTCAATGATGAACCTTACGCTCGGGTAATGGCCGATCTTATTAAAGAACGCAAACCTGAGATTGTTCTTGCCGGGGCCTCTGCCATAGGCAGATCGTTTATTCCGAGGGTGGCGGGAAAGTTGCGCACAGGCCTTACCGCTGACTGCACATCCCTTGAAATAGACTGCGAAACCGGGAACCTTTTACAGATAAGGCCTGCGTTCGGCGGAAATATTATGGCGACTATTCTCTGCCCGGACCACCGTCCGCAGATGGCTACAGTTCGTCCGAAGGTCATGAAAAAAGGTGTCTATGATGCCTGCCGCAAAGGCGAGATAATAAAAATCCCGGTGAGCGGTCTGACATCGGGGACAAAGGTTGTCGAGGTTGTACAAGAGTGTTCGGAATGTATGGTGAATCTCCAGGACGCCGAGATATTGGTCTCCGGCGGCAGGGGAATGAACGGCCCCAAGGGCTTTGAAATGCTTAAAGAGCTTGCGGCCCTGCTTGGAGGCGCCGTGGGGTCTTCACGCGCAGCGGTAGATGAGGGATGGATACCATACCGGCATCAGGTCGGCCAGACCGGAAAGACGGTATGCCCCAGGATATATATCGCATGCGGCATTTCAGGAGCCGTACAGCATCTGGTCGGTATGCAGTCGTCGGATATAATAATCGCTGTCAACAGGAACCCCGACGCGCCGATATTCAAATTTGCAACTTATGGTATAGTCGGAGACCTGTATGAAATTGTGCCGATGATGATAAAGAAAATAAAAGAGGTGAAGGGATAATGGCGCTTGCTTTCGTATTCCCGGGACAGGGGAGTCAGGCCGTCGGGATGGGGAAAGACCTTTATGACAATCTCGACGAGGTAAAGAAGCTTTATGGCGAGGCATCGAAGGCTCTTGGTTATGATGTTGCGGATCTCATTTTTAACGGGCCTGCCGGGGAACTGAATAAAACGTATCGCACCCAGCCGTGCCTGCTGGCAGCGAGCATTGCGGTCTATACGGCGCTTAAGCTCAGGAATATCAATCCGTCAGTGGTGGCAGGCCACAGCCTTGGAGAGTATTCAGCTCTTGTTGCGGCAGGCAGCCTCTCTTTTGCTGATGCGGTGAAGATAACCGAGACCCGCGGCAATATCATGCAGCAGGCTGTGCCGGAAGGGGTTGGGCTCATGGCTGCCATCCTGGGGCTGGAGAGCGCCGCGCTCGACGCCTTGTGCAGGGATGTAAGCGCGGGATATGTGGCCGTGGCTAATTATAACTGTCCGGGCCAGCTGGTGGTTTCGGGTGAAAAGGCGGCAGTAGAAGAGCTGACTGTAAAGGCAAAGGAAGCAGGGGCGAAGAGGGTATTGCCCCTTGCGGTAAGCGTGCCTTCCCATTCCGCGCTGATGCGGGATGCGGCCGAAAAATTCGCTGAAGCGTTAAAGGGATTCGAAATCAAAGATGCGACGATTCCTTTTGTGAATAATGTGGACGCGAGGGTCGTCTCAAAGGCCGGGGAGATCAGGAAATCCCTGATAAGACAGCTCAGCATGCCGGTGCGTTGGGATGAGTGCGTAAAAACGATATCATCTCAGGGCGTATCCGCATTCATAGAGGTTGGACCCGGCAAGGTCATTTCGGGGCTGATAAAGAGGATAGCGGCGGACGCAAAGATATTCAATGTGGAGAATATGGAGAGTTTGAATAAGACGGCAGCTGAAATATAATCTGATAGTATCAGTCTTCGCAGGCTCTGAATCTCGGCTCGCCAAATTAGAAAATCGGCCCCGGCAAACGCAGGCAGGGAAATAGCGCCGGGTATCCTTTTCTTAAATATTGACTCAACGACTCGCGCCGAGCCTGCGATTCTATCGTCTGCAAAGACTGAAAAACAACAGTATAAAACAAAATAATGGGAGGATGTAATGGAAAAGACGCTGACAATGATCAAACCCGATGGGGTGAAGAAGAATATCATCGGAGAGGTACTGAGCAGGTTCGAAAAGAACGGGCTGAGGATAGCGGCCGTAAAGAAGGTTTGGCTGACGAAAGAGAATGCAAAGGCCTTTTATGCAGTGCATAAAGAAAGGCCTTTTTATGGCGAGCTCACGGATTTCATGTCCGAAGGGCCTATTATCGCGGCAGTCCTGGAGGGCGAAAACGCCATAGTGAAGTTAAGGGAGATCATGGGCGCCACCGACCCTGCAAAGGCTGCGGCGGGCACGATAAGGAAGGATTTTGCTTCGAGCGTGCAGTGCAATATCGTTCACGGCTCGGACTCTCCCGAGTCGGCTTCCATAGAGATTCCGTTTTTCTTTTCATCCCTCGAAATCCTGTAGAGGATAACATTGGAATGCCCGGATATGCAGGTTATTGTCCTGTATATCCGGGCATTTTAACGCAGATTTGTCATTATACAAGAATAGTCTTTGAAACAATGTTAAGGACATCATGGGCATCCATATCTCGACTCGCCAAATTAACGCAAATTGTTCAGACAAATGGGGATAATGCAAAGGCGCCCGATATAATTGACTGAAATCGCAAAATTAACTGCCTGCGCCGAGTCGTCGATATGGCCACCCATGATGTCCATTTCAACCAAGTTTGAATCCGGGTTTAATGTCTATTGTAGTCGCTTCCTGATCGTCAGGATATTTTTCCCGTCTTTGTATTCGTAATTGACGCTGTCCATAGTTTTTTTGACGAGCAGAACTCCAAGGCCGCCGGCGTCCCGCTCTTCTGCCGGAATGGTAGTGTCCGGATCATCCCTTGCCAGAGGATCGTAGGGAAAGCCTTCATCGAGAAACCTGATTGTTGCCTGTAAAGGTTCATTGCCGATGGAACACTGCACTACTGCCTCGCCTTCAGCAGGCTGATAAGCGTAATGCGCGATATTGACGAAAATCTCCTCGACCGCGAGCTCGATCTGCATTTGCGTCTTCATGGGGCAACCGGTTGCCTCAAGCTCGGCGTTGAGAAAATCGATGACCACTGCCAGGTTTTCGATCTTTGCCTGAAGGGTGATCTCCTTCATTTTTGCCCCCTTGAGCGCCTTAGTCATCCCATCAAGGTTATCAGAAAGGTCGCCGCAATAAACAGGAAGAGCCAGTTCAGAAAGGTCTTGCGCATGGCGTCCTATTCAAATTTCAGGATATCCACAAAACCGGTCATTTCAAAAACTTCCAAGATAGTCTTATTGACGTTTCTTAGCGTCATCCCGTCGAATTTCGACATCTGTTTCTGCGCTTTGAGAAGCACACGCAGCCCGGCGCTCGAAATATAGGCAAGGCGCTCAAAATCCAGCGTCAGTTGAGTAACGCCGTTCAGCGCTGTTTTCAGTTCCTCCTCAAGCTGCGGAGCAGTGTTGGTGTCCAGCCGTCCCTCGACAAGCATTGTCAGTCCGCTTCCATCCCGTGTGTGCGTTATCGTCATAATGCTTTTCTCCTTATTGAATCCGATTATTTTACGCGGAGGCCCGGACCATGTTAAATAGTGAGTTCCAGCCTGTTACCGTTGTCTTCGAACGAATAGGACCGCTCTTTAGCCAGTCTGTCGACGAGCATTATGGAGAGTTCATCATCTCCGGCCTCGAAAGGATTGTAAGAGAAGCCGGCATAATTCAGGATCACTTTGATCTCTCCGGTTGCCTCCGAATAATCGACAGTGACAAGGATGTCGACTGAATTCCCCTGTTCAGGAAGTATGTTGTTCATAACCAGCTCTTCGATTACAAGCTGGATGTTGTAGATCTGTTTTTCCGAAAGAATATGTTTCCGCCCGAAGGCCTCAATGCCGGCGTTGAGGTGGTATAGGTCAAATGAGGCGGATTTGATCTCGAACTCAAAGGTCTTTATCTTGTGGATAAAGGCGCGGGTTCTGTCATTTATAGGCTGTTCAAAAATCTGCTCCGGCGGGCCTTCTTCAAAGATGACCCCATCGTCCATGTAAAAGACACGCGTGGAAACATCCCTTGCAAACTTCATCTCATGAGTGACGATCATCATGGTCATGCCTTCACCCGCCAGCCTGCGGATTACAGCCAGCACCTCGCTGACCATGGTAGGGTCGAGGGCCGAGGTCGGCTCGTCAAACAGCACGATCTCAGGTTTCATGGCAAGGGTCCTGGCGATGGCGACCCGCTGCTTCTGGCCTCCCGACAACTCCTCCGGATAGGCATAAGCCTTTTCCGCAAGCCCTACGGTTGTCAGTAGTTTCATCCCTTCATCAAAGGCCTTCTGGCGGCCCATTTTCAAGAGGCTGACAGGCCCGAGCATGATGTTTTCGATTACCATTAAATGCGAGAAGAGGTTGAAGGACTGAAAGAGCATACCCATTTTTTGACGGAGCTTGAAGATATTTGTCTTTTTGTCGAGCAGGTTGACCCCGTCAATGATAATCTCGCCGCCGGTAGGTTTTTCGAGGAGATTGATGCAGCGCAAAAAGGTGCTTTTACCTGTGCCTGAAGGGCCGATAATGGATATGACTTCGCCCTGCTTAATCTCGGCGTTTACATCTTTTAGAACTAGCGTCTCGCCGAATTTTTTGGAAAGATGTCTCACACTGATCATTTGAGGGCCACTCCTTTTACCTCTCGCTTCCTTTTCTTCGGATCTATTTTCAGTTCCAGCAATGACAGCAGGGAGGCCAGCGCATATGCAATCACGAAATAGATCAACGCGGTCGCAATGAGGGGGAAAAAGGCTTCGTAGGTGCGGCTCCGGATGATGTCGCTCATCTTGGTCAGGTCCTGGATGGCGATGTATCCCACGATCGAGGTCATCTTGAGCATGGATATGAATTCCCCCTTGAATACAGGCAGGGCATGTCTCGCCGCTTGTGGGAAGGTTATCTTTGTAAACACCTGGACTCTGTTAAATCCGATAGCCGACGCTGCTTCAAGTTGTCCCTTGTCAACAGCCTCGATGCCGGTTCGCATCATCTCCGACACGTAAGCTGCGAAGTTGACCGAAAAACCGATGATGGCGACCAATATGCCGTTGATATCCATGCTGCCGAACACGATGTAATACAAAATCATCAGCAGCACCACGATTGGCGTTCCCTGAATGGAGCGGATAAAGACCCTTGCAGGTATATTGGCCCATCTGTTTTTCGACATGCGCATAAGGCAGACGGCGAAACCGAGCAGGGCTCCGAAGATTGCCGAGATGACGGTAATCAGTATGGTCACATACAGGCCCTGCAACACCATTTTGTAGCGGTTTTCGGTTATGAATGTTCGACTGAAACTCTCGGCAAGACCTGCATAAAAGCTGTCGGAGCCTTTGCCGTCAGGGCTGTCCGCTACCATTACAACCACCCCGCCGGAATAGTCCGGGACACTGAAGAGCACGGATTCGGCGCGCTCCTCCGTCACCGTGATGCATGCGCCTGCCATATCAGCCTTGTCGCTCATCAGGGCAGGGATGATAGCGGCGAAATCCATATCCATGACTTCAAGTTTGCGGTCGAGCTTTGCCGCTATCATCTGCGCAATCTCGATGTCATATCCCAAGATTTTTCCGTCCTTGACGTACACAAATGGCGCGCTGTGGCTGCTTGTGGCAAGACGGATCACGCCGTTCCGGCCCTCAATTTTGATATCCTGAAGGACTTTGGCCGACTCATCCTTGCCGAACCACTTTGTGTCGAGTTTTTTAAGCGCGCCGTTTTTTTTCAGTTCATCAAGGGCGATGTTTACCTGTTTTTGCAGTTCCACCTGTTTTTTAGAAAAGGCGAAGGCATAACCGTCCGAACTCAGCATCTTTTTCAGCCAGGTCACGCCGGAGGTGTTATTGGCAATGTCGCGGGCCATCGGCTCATCCACCAGGAAAGCGGTTATTTTCCCTGCCTTCAGGGCGGCCGTCTGATCGGTCACGTTGTTGAAATATTCCGGAACTGCACTGGGTATCTGTTTTTTTAACATGGCGTCGTAAACAGAGCCTGTGAGGATGCCGACCTTTTTGCCTTTGAGTTGTGATAATTCCGTAATACGTCCTTCGTCTTTCTTTTTGGGAAGCCTGTCTTTCCGGACAAGGAGGGAGATTTCCGAATCTACATATGTGTCTGAAAAGAGCATATGTTGTTTTCTTTCAGGCACGGCGTTCAGGTTGGCAACAAGCAGGTCGATCTTTCCGGATTCAGCCGACGCTATCAATGCGGGGAAGTCCATTGAATGAAATGTCACTTTGGCATTAAGGAAGAGGGCGAGCCTTTTTACAAACTCGATATCGAAGCCGGTCAATTTGCCGTCGGCGTAATAATTCATCGGTTCATCCAGACCCTCTGTTCCGATCTTCAGCGTCATGGCCGGATTTTTCGGTTCAGGCAGTTCGGGCATCTTCATGTTTTTCCCAAGGAGCCAGCGGTTGTACATATCCTGGTAGGTCCCGTCCGCCCTGTACTGAGCGATAAATGCGTTGACTTTGGATATCAGGGCTTCCCGTCCAATTGCGGAGCCTACAACAATGAATTCATCCGCGATTTTCTCATCCATCAGGGCCAGATCGGGATTCTGAAGTGTCACATAGCGAAGCGTGTGGCGATCAAAAGAAAAGGCGTCTATCTTGCCGTACTTGACCGCCATATAGCCGTCGCTAAGTGACGCGTAATACTCTATCCTGCTCTTCGGGAAATTCTTCTCAATGGCCGTCATTGAAGCGGCTCCCTGGGGCACTCCGATGGAATATTCAGGGGCATTCATCCTGGAGGGATCGGCAGGGAGGAGTTTGCCCTCATCACTGGAGCATCCAGTCAAAAGAAAGAAAACAAATAGGGCGGCAAGCGCAAGGAGCCCATGGTATCTATTATCGCGCCGGTTTTTCATCTTTGTCCCATCCAAGCCAAAAGCGCTTTCTCGGTCGAAAATACGATCGGCTATGTTTGATAACAGGCTGAAGAAGGTTATTATAACATCAGCACAGACTAAGGAACAAAGCCTTGACTTCCGCATAACATAATCCCGCGTTTACTTATAATCCCTTATATTCCGGATTTGTGAAAACATGTTGACATAAATTTGTCATGCGACATATGATAAATCCGAGCTTTAGAAATAAAAGGGTTTTCGATACCGGAAAGGAGCAATATATAAGTTAGCCGCAGGAATTGAAGTGATCGTCTTCACTGACTGGACTCAAGGGAAGAGGAGTGAGAACCTCCCGCTGCCCCGCAGCCGTGAAGGGAACGAAAGCCCACATCAAGCCACTGTTCCGGGTAATACCGGAATGGGAAGGCGGGCGAGTAGGAGGCCCTGAGCCGGAAGACCTGTCCATGTCGGAAATCTAAGCAGATATTTTCCGAGGGGGAAAAATGGAAAGGTTGTATTCATCAATCTGGAGTTTACATCACGCATCTTTTATCTCCGTTCTTTGTTGTTTCGCGCTTGCCTGCTCTTTTATTCCGGTGTATTCATTTGCAGAGGGGAAACAGGATATTCTTGAGGAAGTGGTTGTTACCGCATCTCGCTTTGAAGAGAAGAGCGCCAATGTGCCTGCAAATGTAACTGTCATCAACGAAGAGATGATACGCAACTCCACCGCCGCTAATATTCCCGATATGCTCAGGACTGAGGCGGGCGTCAATGTCTCGGATATTTCGGGTAACAGGCGATATTATAATATAGATCTGCGCGGGTTCGGCGAGACAGGGCCTCTTAATACCCTCGTGCTTGTTGACGGCATTCGGGTGAACCAGCCTGATCTGAGCGGCACGGACTGGGCTCTGATACCTCTGGACCGCGTACAGCGGATAGAGATAATACGAGGCGGCAGAGGCAGCGTGCTTTATGGAGATAACGCGTCAGGCGGCGTTATAAATATAATTACCAAAGACGGCGGAGATAAAATCAGGGCCGGCGGTGAGATTGCAGCCGGCAGTTACAATACATACAGTGTCAAGGCCTTTGCAAGCGGCTCTCCTGTTGGAACCTTGCCGTTTTATCTTTCAGGAGGATACCAGAGATCGGGCGGTTACCGCGACAACAGCGGTATTGATATGAAAGATGTGGGCCTGAATGTAAACTATCTCGGCATAAAGGATCTCAGGATCAATATCGCTGCGGGTTACCATCAGGACTACAACCGGTTGCCGGGCGCGCTAAAGGAAAGTGATTTTAACGCCGGAAGGTCAAGGACCGACACTACACATCCGGACGATTACGCAAAGATCGAGGACTATTATTTCAGGGTCACTCCCGAATATTTTATTACGAATAACGCGAGCTTCAAGATGGATATGTCTTACAGGAATAGGACATTTTCATCGTATTCTTCAGGCGACAAATGGAATTTTCTGGGTACCAGCGGCATCCAGACAGTCGCCTTTTCGCCGAGGGCGACGATCAAAAATGAACTGACAAAGGATATCTCGAATAATCTTGTGACAGGCGCGGACTATCAGTGGGCGCAGGAGGACATAAGGAACAGGTCGGACTATTTCGGATCTGTTTCAACGGGCGAGTACAGGCTTCATAAGTCGAACTACGGCGCATATGCCCATGATGAACTGGCAATATCCAAAAAACTTTTCCTGTCGGCAGGCTACAGATTGGACCAGGCCGACTTCACCTTCAGCCCGAGCAGACCGGACGGCATAACAATGAGGACTCATGCCTGGACCGGTGGTGTAAATTACAAATACCTGAATAAGTCCTACGCATATTTATCTTATTCAAGAAGCTTCAGATATCCTGTGCTTGACGAATTTTACAGTTTCTATAACAACACCATAAATACGTCCCTTAAAACGCAGACATCCGACAGCTACGAGATCGGGACCAGGTTTTATTTCAACGACAATTTCTTTGCCCATCTCAATGTCTTCAGGAGCGACACCCAGAATGAACTCTTTTATAATCCGGTTACGTATAGCAATGTGAACCTCGATGGCATGGCGAGAAGGACCGGCGTTGAAGTCTCTTTCAGCGCCAGGGTCATCGATTCTCTGGTGGTTAGAGGGAATTACACCTATATCGACGCGGAGATCAGGGGCGGCGCGTTCAGCGGAAAGCAGGTACCGAATGTTCCCGAACACAAGGTCGGGCTGGAGGGTCAGTATTCCCCATTCAAGGGTTTTTCGATAGTCCTTAACGGGACATATGTGGGAGAGAGGCGCTTTATCAGTGATTTCCCGAACGACTATTCCAGGCAGAAGGATTATGTCCTGGTCAATAACAAATATGCTTATAAGTGGAAGAACTATACAGTTTTCTTGAATATCAATAACCTGTTCAACCAGAAATACTCTGAATACGGGGTGATCGGAGGGTCCCCGGCTGAAAAGGCCTATTATCCGTCGCTCGGTATCAACTTTATGGGCGGACTTCGGGTGGAGATCTGATGCCTGTTCTTTTTGTTTTATGAGTAGGCAGAAGGCCGGAGGAGTATTTTATTGTCCGCATAACGGCCTTATTTGTTGTCATGGACCCCAGAGATAATAAAGAGTTTCTTAATAGGAGAATAATATGATGAACTCAATTTCCGTTATAGGTTATCCCCGTCTCGGAGAGAAGCGGGAGCTGAAGTTTGCCGTCGAGGCATATTTGCGTGGCGAGAAGAAAGAAGAAGAGGTTACTGCGATTGTAGACGGATTAAAGATCAGACAGTGGCTCCTGCAGAAGGAACATGGGGTCGATTACATACCGTCCGGTGATTTTTCTTTATATGACGGAATGCTAGACACTGCTGTCATGCTGAACGCCGTGCCTGAGGAATATAACAATGCGCCCCTGGGCGCGCTCGACAGGTATCTGGCTATGGCCAGGGGTTATCAGCGGGGGGCTATAGATATTAAACCCCTCGGCATGAAGAAGTGGTTTAATACGAACTATCATTATCTTGTCCCTGTTCTTAATGACGGAATTCGTTTCAGGCTTAATTCCGACAGGATTATCTCGGACTATTACCGTGCAGAGGAAAACGGAATAATCACAAAGCCTGTAGTGATCGGTCCCTTTACTTTTTTAAAACTGGCAAAGATATTGCCGGGTGAGAAAACACTGTCCGATTACGCTGCAGAGATCAGAGAACTTTATGCCGAACTGTTTACACTGCTTGGCCGAAAAGGCATTCCATTGGTCCAGATAGATGAACCTGCCCTTGCTGTGGATTTGAGCCAAGAGGATATAGTCCTCTTCAGATTTATTTACGGGGATATTCTTAAATGCAAAGGGCTGACGCAAATTCTGCTCCAGACATATTTCGGGGATATTAGGGATATCACCTACGAATTGTTCGACATGGATTTCGACGCCTATGGCATTGATTTCGTGGATGGGCCGAAGAATGTCGATTTATTGAAGAAATATTGGTTCCCGTCAGGGAAAAAATTATTTGCCGGGATAGTGAACGGCAGGAACATTTGGAGGAATGATTATTCAAAGAGCCTTCAGATGCTCGATGAGTTGAGCAAATATATAACAAAAGAGAATATTGTTTTGTCAACCTCATGTTCATTGCTCCATGTGCCCTATACACTTGATAATGAGACGGCCATAGATGCGAGAGTCAGAAAGCAGTTGGCCTTCGCAAAAGAAAAACTGGCCGAACTTCGGGAGCTGTCGACACTCTTTGATTCGGACTCCCGTGAGGGGCATTCCTTTTTCGGGGAAAATCAGGAGATCATAACAAACAAGAGGCGGGCCTTCAGCATCCTTTCTAATGTTAAGGATAAAGGTTCTCTTTTCCCTGAAGAGGAGATTACGAGGAAACCGGACTATGCAGTGAGGATCAGGAAGCAGGAGGCATTGCTCGGCCTGCCCCTGTTTCCGACGACAACCATCGGTTCTTTTCCTCAGACAGACGATGTCAGGAAAAACAGACGGCAATACAAAAAGGGTGAAATTGCATTTGAACAATATGAGGATTTTATAAAGGCCAAGATCAGGGAGGTCATAAAGTGCCAGGAGGCTGCAGGGCTTGATATTCTTGTTCATGGCGAATATGAGCGAAACGATATGGTTGAATATTTTGCAGAAAATCTCGACGGATTCCTGCTGACCTCAAACGGTTGGGTACAGTCATATGGTTATCGTGGCGTCAAGCCTCCGATAATCTTCGGCCAGGTAAGGAGACGCTCAGAACCCATAACGGTCAAATGGATAGCGTATGCCCAGTCTCTTACGGGTAGGCCTGTAAAGGGGATGCTGACTGGCCCCACAACAATAATAAACTGGTCGTTCCCGATGGAGGATTACCCTGTTGAATTTACCGCTTGCGAAATAGCTTGCGCGCTCAGAGAGGAGATTATAGACCTTGAGGACGCAGGAATTAAGATTATCCAGGTAGATGAGGCTGCGATGCGCGAGAAACTGCCTCTCAGAAAAGAAGATCGTGACGAGTATCTGAACTGTGCAGTCAACGCCTTCAGGCTGTCGGTCTCATCGGCAAAGGCTGAAACCCAGATACATACCCACATGTGTTACAGCGAATTCCAGGATATAATGGACGCAATCAAAAAGATGGATGCCGATGTAATAACCATTGAGTCAGCGAGATCAGACCTCTCTATCCTGGGTCCGCTGAAGGATGCAAAGTTCGACAGACAGATAGGTCCCGGGGTGTATGATATCCATTCACCAAGGGTTCCGCTGGTTGAGGAAATATGCGAGCATATAGAAAAGATTTTATATTACGTTGATAAGAAAGATGTCTGGATCAATCCGGATTGCGGACTCAAGACAAGACAGTGGCCGGAGACTATTGCTGCGCTGAAGAATATGACGCGCGCGGCGCTGGACGCCCGGACCAAATGGCCAGCCTGACTATCGGAGGTGAGAGAATATGTGCTGGACATGTAGAACGCATGAGCGGAAAAAGAACATGATTTGCGAGAGCCGTCTTTTGAGCAGACAAGGCGGGTGCATCCTGCATGGAGTCCCTCGCGGAAGATATGAGTGGCATGCGGCGCATATTTCAAGCGAGAATGAGGCTTTGGTGGAACCGGATGCGGAACTGCGACGCATATTGCCGGGGAGACGCCGGTAACCATGAGGAGACTATTAGGAACGGAGTATATAAGGTCGCGACGGTCGACAAACGCGGGCCGGGACGACTGACCTCATTCGTAATGACGAATCCTGACAGGAGGTAAATATGTTTACTCACATAAAAAAGAGAGACGGGAAGATAGTAACCTTTGACGCTCAGAAGATTACCTCTGCCATAACAAAGGCAGGGAGCGCCACCGGTGAATTCAGCCATGAAATAGCAGAGAAGCTGACGCTGCGAGTGTTGAGCCTTGCAGCGCAGACAATTGGGGCTGAAATGCCTACGGTCGAAGGGATACAGGACATCGTTGAAGAAGTCCTTCTGTCTTCGCCTTTCAGGAAGACCGCGAAGGCCTATATCCTCTATCGCGACCAGAGGACGAAGATCAGGAGTATTGCGATTGAAGACAATATCGACCTTATGGATCAGTATCTGAAACAGCTGGACTGGCGTGTGAACGAGAACAGCAACATGGCCTTTTCCCTGCAGGGGCTGAACAACTATGTCTCGTCGCAGATCAGCAGCGTTTACTGGCTTAACAAGATATATCCGCCCGAAATCCGGGAGGCCCATGAGTCCGGTGATTTCCATATCCACGACCTGAATATCCTGTCTGTCTATTGCGTTGGCTGGGACCTCCAAGACTTGCTGCTGGAGGGCTTCAGGGGCGCTGCAGGCAAGACTGAGAGTGCCCCTGCGCGTCATCTGAGGAGCGCGCTTGGGCAGGTGGTGAATTTTTTCTATACCCTGCAGGGTGAAGCTGCCGGGGCACAGGCGTTTTCCAACTTCGACACGCTGCTTGCTCCGTTTATCCGTTATGACAACCTGGACTATAAAAGCGTCAAACAGGCCCTGCAGGAATTTATCTTCAATGTGAATGTGCCTACAAGGGTAGGTTTCCAGACGCCCTTTACTAACATAACACTAGATCTGACCGTGCCGTCGACCTTTGCTTCCCAGCCGGTAATCATTGGCGGCATACCGGGGGAGGAGACTTACGGCGAGTTTCAGAAAGAAATGGATGTGTTCAATCGCGCTTTTCTGGAGGTTATGCTGGAAGGAGACGCAAAGGACAGGGTGTTTACATTCCCCATACCCACTTACAATATTACGGCTGATTTCGATTGGGACAACCCGGCCTATGAGCTACTCTGGAAGGTGACCGCAAGGTACGGCATACCCTATTTTTCGAATTTCATAAATTCGGATATGTCGCCTGAGGACGCCCGATCCATGTGCTGCAGGCTGAGGCTTGACAACCGTGAATTGATAAAGAGGGGCGGTGGACTTTTTGGCGCAAATCCCCTTACAGGTTCCATAGGGGTTGTAACGATCAACATGCCGAGGCTCGGATATCTGTCGGAGAACGAAGAGGATTTCATGCTGCGGCTTGACAGGCTGATGATAGCGGCAAAAGAAAGCCTGGAGATAAAACGTAAGACACTGGAGCGCTTTGCGGAAGGTGATCTCTATCCATATGCAAAATATTATCTTAGAAAAGTCAAAGAACGCGGCGGTGAATACTGGAAATACCATTTTTCGACTATCGGACTGGTGGGCATGAACGAGGCCTGCCTGAATCTGTCCGGACAGAATATTACGACCTTTATAGGTCGCTCTTTCGGGCTGAAAGTCCTAGATTTTATGAGGGACAGGCTGCTCGAATTCCAGGAAGAGACCGGCAATATCTATAATCTTGAAGCTACGCCTGCCGAGGGAACAAGTTACCGGCTTGCAAGGCTCGACAGGAAGAAGTTCGGCGATATAATCTGCGCTAATGGAGAGGGAACATCGCAGGGGGCCGAGCCGTTCTATACAAATTCCACCCTCCTCCCCGTCGACTATACCGATGATGTCTTTGAGACACTCGATCTTCAGGATGAATTGCAGACGCGCTACACGGGCGGAACCGCGCTTCATCTCTTTGTCGGCGAACGGATAGATAACCCGAATTCTGTCAAGACTCTGGTCCGGAGGGTATGCGAGAATTACCGTCTTCCGTATTTCACTGTAACTCCCACCTTCAGTGTATGCCCTGCCCACGGTTATATTGGGGGAGAGCAGTATGAATGCCCGATATGCTGCAGGGAGACTGAGGTCTATTCGAGGATTGTCGGATATCTGCGCCCCGTAAAACAGTGGAACAGCGGGAAGAAGGAAGAGTTCGGCATGAGGAAGACATGCAGGGTCTGATATGCGCATAGGCGGTTTTCAGCGGTTTTCGCTGATAGATTATCCAGGCAGGGTCAGCGCGGTCGTCTTCGCGCAGGGATGCAATTTCAGATGTCCGTACTGCCATAACTGTGAGCTTATAGACGAACGTCCTCCCCGGATTCCGGACAAAGAGATATTGGCATTTCTTGAGCATAGAAGGGGCTTTCTCGACGGGGTAGTGGTGACCGGCGGAGAGGCCCTCCGGCAGGATGAAACTGTCGGGTTCCTGGAGAAACTGAAGGTTATGGGCTATCCGGTGAAACTTGATACGAACGGCTCCAAACCGTCCATGATCGACGGTTTGTTGAAGGCAGGGCTGGTCGATTACATTGCCGCCGATTACAAGGCTCCGCTGAGAAAATACGGAATGGCCGCAGGGTGTGAAGTGGATATTTCCGCTATAAGGAGATCTGTGGAAATCATAGCGAACAGTGGCGTCGAATATGAAATCAGGACCACTGTTTTCAGAGGTCTTTCGGCTGATGATATAATAGAGGCCATGGATGAACTTCATGACTTAAAGGTCATGAGTTATTATTTGCAGATGTTTGTTAATTCTCCGGGATGCAGGAGCGATCTTTCGGTTCCTGATATGGATGTCGAATATCTGCAGGGGCATTTGAGGCGCAGATTCTCTAAATATGGAATACGGAATATCGGGCAGACAAGCGCATGATAGTATTTTCTCAAATTAAATACGATATCCTTCGCCTAGACTTCGATATGACCGCTCATGACGGCCATTTTAGTTTTCTAATGACAATTCCGAGATAATATTCAGACTTATGAAATATCTTATTCAACTCGTGATTGTTTTGATTATCCTCGGCGGTGTTGCGACAGCCGCGCCTCCGGAAAGGATCATTTCCCTTACGCCCAGCACAACGGAACTACTGTTTGCGTTAGGACTGGAAGACAAGGTCGTCGGCGTAACGAATGCCTGCCTGTATCCGCCGGCTGCGCAAGAAAAGCTAAAGATCGGGTCCATGGTGACGCCGTCGCTGGAAGTGATAGTGGCGCAGAGACCCGATCTGGTCGTAGCGTCATCGGACAGCGTCTCGATGCAGCTTATTGAACGCCTGAATAGTCTGGGAATAAAAACATATATCATGTCAGGACTTAACATTGAGGGATTCCCGCGCTCTCTGCGGGAGTTCGGAGCTGTCGTAGGCAGGCAGAAACAGGCAGACAAAATAGCGAAGAGGATAGAGCGTGAGGCGGCTGATATCAGAAAGAAATATTCGCGCAATCGCGGAAAGCGTTCCGTCCTCTATCTTATCTGGCCCGATCCACCCATGTCGGCAGGAGAATCGACCCCGATAAACGGCGCGCTGGAGCTGTTCGGATTCCGCAACGCAGGTCTTTGCGGCCCGGGTTATTACCCGACCTGTTCGCTTGAGGACATCATGAGCCGTGACCCCGACATAATCATTATAGGGACCGCTCACGGAGATCTTGGTGAACATAGCCTGAATCTTCTCAACCATCTGAGGACACTGAAAGCTGTAAGGGAAGGGAGGGTCTATTATATGAGCGATAATCTTTTCAGACTCGGGCCGAGGTTTGTGGACGGACTGCGGGAGCTGAAAGCGATATTAAATAAATAGAACGTGCGATGCGACGGCCGTCTCTTGCCGCGATGAATTAATCCTGGAATGTTCAGTAGAAAACCCGATGTTACTGGAGTAGATATCATGAGCATCCCTATCTCGTCTCGTCAAAACTGCGCAGGTTGTTACTTATATATGATCAACGGATAAACGTATGATATTGCTTTCTCAAATCGGGTATGGTATCCCTGCGCCGAGACTTCTATATGTCTCCCCATGAAGGTTATT